>Ga0181592_10002022_pt1 | contig 16688 bp, 17 predicted proteins | sample 071ome_20_FD_133755 | JGI IMG/M metagenome (GOLD analysis project Ga0181592, IMG submission 133755) | Coastal salt marsh microbial communities from the Groves Creek Marsh, Skidaway Island, Georgia - 071412BT metaG (megahit assembly) | ecosystem: Environmental > Aquatic > Marine > Intertidal...
CGACAGCGAAGTTGTCGTCGGAGACAAGATCCGGGACGGCCTCGCGGCCTGCTCAAGGCTACCGATCAGTCTCCACCGTCGACATCGGCGAGCGACACTGCGGTCCCAGCTGGAACCGGTGGTAGTCGACGGGCGGCCAGCCACGTCGCCACCACGAACGTGACCGACCCCCACAGCGCGAGCGACAAGCCACCCCACACGTAGAGCACACCGCTCAGCAATGTGCCGACGAGTCGACCGGCGGCATTGGCCGAGTAATAGAAGCCCACGTCGAGCGCGACGTCCTCATCGTCAGCGAACGCGAGAACCAGGAACGAATGCAACGACGAGTTCATGGCGAAGGCGACACCGAAGACGATCAATCCTCCGACGACGGACGGCGTCACACCCCACTCGACGGTGACAGGAACGGCAATCGCTGCGCACACCACCGCCAACACCAGGGCCCACGACCGTGTGGCATTCCGATGTTGCGCATCGAGAAGGGAATCAACCCCACCCATGCCGACCCGTCGAACGTGTCGACGGTGAGTTGCTCGGGTAGCAACGCCTGCACCACCGAGGGCTCGTAACGCCAGTGGATGTATGCGAGATCGCGCCATTCCTGGCGCATGACCGCGAAGCGCACCGGATCCGGGCAACTTGGAGAGAAGGAGCGCGTCACGTGGTCAGGCTAGGTGGTCGACTCAGTGGGCCGACAGGTCGGCCCGGAACTGCATCTCGGCCAGACGAGATCGATCAGCATCAGACAATTCGGTCAACCGCTCGAGAGTGACCCCGTCAATTCGGGCCGTGCACGGAAATAGATGTGGGTATGCACCCACCGGCGCGCCCGTGTCACAGCCCACGTCGAAGGTCTCGCCGCTCATCGAGAACACGATCGGAACCGTTCGTTCGAGACGAGCCGATTCCTGTGGTTGTCCGTCGACCGTCAGGTAAACCATTCCACCGGCGCCGAGACCACCGTCGTAATCGAATTCGACCACGACTTCATGAGAGTCCACTGTCAATCGATCACCACCGATCACGGTGATCTGCTGCCCGAACAGGTTGTAGACGAAGTGAGGACGACCGGCCACGAGATACAGGCTCCAACCGGCCAAGTTGCCACCCTGGCAACAGATCACACCTTCGTCATCAAGTGACATCACCTCGATGGACGCGGTGATTCGATACGAACAGTTCTTCAGATTGACCACGATCGACTCGGGGATACGCACGTGCGACCGGTTGTACATCATCCGCGTGACCCCTCCGAGAGCGGTGGGGACGATCGCATCGGGATGACGGCCGGGCATCGGGTCGCGCATCGGATAGACGTTGCATCGACGAGCCTCGGCATCGAAGACCTCGAGCAACTCGGCCAACTTCTCAGGGTGTCGATCGGCGAGGTCGACACTTTGCGAGAAGTCATTGCGAACGTCGTAGAGCTCCCACTTCTCCTGAGGGCCGTCGAATGGCATGGGGACGAAGCGGACCCACGGGGGACGACCGTGAAAACAGGACGCGATCCAGCCGTCGTGATAGATCGCTCGGTTACCGAGTATCTCGAAGTATTGGGTCGTCCGCCGACTCTGAGCACTCGCGTCATCGAATGAGTAACCCATCGACACGCCGTCGACAGGATCCTGCTCCACTCCATTGACCGACGTCGGCTGGTCGACACCTGCAGCTTCCAACAACGTCGGCCAGATATCGACCACATGGTGAAATTGGGTTCGCATACCTCCACGATCGGCGATGCGAGACGGCCAGCGAACCACCATGCCGTTGCGGGTCCCGCCAAAATGCGAGGCGACCTGCTTCATCCATTGAAACGGCGAATCGAGCGCCCAGGCCCACCCGATGTTGAAATGGTTCTCGCTGTTCGCCGTACCGAAATCGTCCATGTGTTCACGGATCCATTCGGGATCTTCCGGTTGTCCGTTCTGGAAAGCCGGCGCGGCCCATGCGCCATGCACTGTTCCTTCAGCCGATGCTCCGTTGTCACCGGTGACATAGACGATCAGGGTGTCGTCGGCGAGCCCGAGTTGGTCGATGTGATCGACCAGTCGGCCGATGTGGTGGTCGGTGTGCGCCAAGAAGGCAGTGAAGACCTCCATGAGTCGAGACGCGACCGGTTTGTAACGATCGGGGTAGTCGTCCCACGACGGGATGCCTTCGGGGCGCGGTGTCGTTCCCGTTCCGGGTGGAATCACACCCATCTCAAGTTGACGAACGTAGATCTCGTCGCGCAATACGTCCCACCCCGAATCGAATCGGCCGGTGAAACGATCGATCCAGTCCTTCGGTACGTGGTGAGGAGTGTGTACGGCTGGTGTCGGCAGATACACGAAGAAGGGCTTGCCGGGCGACGACGTTCGAACACGATCGATCCACTCGATCGATCGATCAACGAGATCTTCGGTGAGGTGATAATCGTCTCGCCCCAAATACGGTGCGATCGGAGTGGTCTGGTCGTACACGGGTGGCTCGTACTGCGACGACTCAGCGTTCAAGATGCCGTAGAACCGGTCGAAACCCATCCCCGTCGGCCAACGATCGAACGGCCCGGCCGGTCCCATCTCCCACGAGGGGGTGAGGTGCCACTTGCCGAAACAGCCTGTGGCATAGCCGTTCTGGCGGAGTATCTCGGCGATGGTTGCCGTCGACTTCGGAATCTGGCTGTCGTAGCCGGGGAAAGTATTGGCGTTCTCAGGGATGCCGCCCATGTGCGCGACGTGGTGATTGCGCCCGGTGAGAAGAGCCGCACGAGTGGGCGAGCACAGCGCCGTGGTGTGGAACTGGTTGTAACGAAGTCCCTCGTCGGCCAGCCGGTCACACGTCGGCGTGGGAACCGGTCCGCCGAACGTGCTGAACGACCCGAATCCCACGTCGTCGAGCATGATCACGACGATGTTCGGCGCCGAAGTCGGAGCTTTGTCGACCTTCAGCGGTGACGGTGTCGAATCGACCATCAATCGTTCGATGACACCACCGAACTTTTCCGTCGATTTGGGCAAGCTGGTCACGAGGTGCCGTTCCTTCCGGGAAGATCGAACACGTCGAGAACTCGAGCCACGTCGTTCACGTCCCCGTTGATCACGACTCCCCCGCTGTCGACCTCACCCTTCACATCGGAGGCTCCGGTGATGAGTCGAGCCCAGGTGTCGAGTGACGTCGTCATCGTCGACGTGGCGCCTCTTCCGTCGGTGACGACAGCGACACAGTTGCGGATGTGCAGCCCTGCCGACTCGGAACCGACATCGACGGCGATGTGGACGTCGAGACCGATGGCTCGCGAAGGATCGACCATCACTCGCATCAAGTCGATCGACTTCGCCACACCGAGGTTTTTGATCTGATTCTCCGACAGGCGGTGCCGACGGAATCGACTCATGTCGTAGGAACCGTCCAGATCACGCGCTTTGGTGAGGCACCAGTTCCGGATGTTGGCCGCCCTTGTTCGATAGGCGATCTGGCGGAGTACCAAAGCACCTAGTTCACGATCGTCGGTGTTGGAGTCGTGGGACCAGAGCAACCACGACGACATCTCGAGTGCCCAACGAAGATCGCCCTCGGCGAGAGCAGAAGTCACTCGAGAACGCACGACGTCACGACCGCCGAATCCTTCGATCAGTCGGTGCGCACGATCATGCGGCTCGAGTGGAAGCAACTTTCCGGGATCGTCGTCGAAGAATCCACGCAGACCGGTGTAGATCTGGCGGACGTGATGCTCGACCAGACCGTAGAACTCGGTCGTGTAATAGTCGTCGTCCGATCCAGGAGGCAGTTCGACCAAATGGGCGATCTCGTCCATCGAGTGTCCGCGATTCATGAGCCGGACCGTCTGGTCCCACATGAGTTGGATCACGTCGCGATACCGGGTCCCACGACGCCTGATCTCATCTCGTCCGACGAGAGCCGGACCGTGTGTGCACACCATGAACTCAGGCTCCAGAGCGAGAACTCGATCGATCCCGGGTAAGAGAACCAACGGATCGCGATACTCCTCGCCGCGAATGGCGTACACGTTGAAGATCAACGGCCAGATGATGTTCTGCACACACGTACCCAGTGCGGGAAACCAGAGTGTGACGGAGTCGTCGGAATCGGACGGGGCATGATCGACGTGTACCTCGAGACCGGCGATGGTCAGCACTTCACCGCCGCGAAAGGGATGGGTCACGGGACGGGACCCAGGTGTGGAGGGTTGGTGCTTGGGATTGCGGTAGTAGAGCCCGAGTCCGACATTGACCACGCCATCGGGGCCGTCGACCGGAAGAGTCGTGGCAAATTGCTGGGCGAGTCCCCGCACGTAGGCGGGGGCCACATGTGACGAAACGCGCGACAGATTCATGGCGATGCGCTCGTGTCCGTACACCGGCACCTCTCCGAACCGCTCGAACACCGCTGCCGTTCCGCCGATGTAATGGAAATGAGTGCAGATCACCGCTACGACGGGACGATCAGTCACCGAAGCGAGCTCGTCCAGAGCTGCACTCATCTCTTCGACACTCTCTCCGGTGTCGACGGCGATGATTCCGTCCGGCCCTTCCACGAATGTCTGATTCGAGAGTCCGTTACCGACCAGACACCACACACCAGGCCGAATCGTGTCGAATCGACAACGAAGTCGTTCACTCTGCTCGTACACGTCGGTGTGGGCCAACTGACCACGTGGACCTTCGGTGATCGCCGACGAATCAGATACCCAGTCACCCATCACTACCCCCTGCGCAGAGTCTGCCACTCGAACCCGTCGACCTGGCAAAGTTGAGAGGTGGCGGACCACGGAACAAAGCACTCCGAACACGTGTATCGGCCCGACATCGACGGGCTACGTGCCATCGCCGTCGGATCGGTGGTCTTGTTCCACGCCTTTCCCTGGATGGTTCCCGGAGGCTTCGTCGGAGTCGACGTCTTCTTCGTCATCTCCGGCTTCCTCATCACCACCAACATCCTCGGTGGTCTGACGAACGACACGTTCACCATCCGGGGTTTCTACGACCGACGCGTTCGACGAATCTTCCCGGCTCTGGCCGTCGTCCTCGCATCCACGTACGCACTCGGTTGGGTGTCGCTCTTCGACAAGGAGTTCGAGCAACTCGGCAAACACGTCGCTGGTGGTGCATTCTTCGTTTCGAATCTGTTCCTCTGGGCCGAAGCCGGATACTTCGACACGGCATCGGAGGTGAAGCCCCTCGTCCACCTGTGGTCACTTGGTATCGAGGAGCAGTTCTACATCGTGTGGCCTCTGCTTCTCTGGGGAATGTTCCGCTTCGGACGGCGTGTCGGTTCCAACGTCGTGGTGTCGACGATCCTTTTGCTAGTCGCGTCGTTCCTGCTCGGACTTCTCGCTCTCGATTCGGTGGGGGGTTACTACTCCCCGATCAGCCGCTTCTGGGAATTGCTGATCGGCGCCTTGCTCGCCAGTGTGGCGTTCCGCCATGGACCAGTGCACCTCCGCATCGGGGTACAACGGACTCACGCCGTCGCATCACTCGGCATGATCCTCGTGATCGTTCCGATGTTCACTCTCGACGGCAACAGTTCTTTTCCCGGATGGAACGCGCTACCCCCGACTCTCGGCGCAGCACTCCTCATCGCCAGCGGTCCCCAGTCGTGGTGGGGACGACACCTCCTGTCACGCCGACTCATGATCGGCATCGGCCTCATCTCGTACCCGCTCTACCTCTGGCACTGGCCACTTCTGGTCTACGCCCGCATCATCACCAGCAACGTACCGTCGGCCGTGATTCGCACTGGTGCCGTCGTCCTCTCGGTACTTCTCGCGTATCTCACCTATCGACTGATCGAACGACCTCTGCGCTTCCACCGACGACGACGCACCGTGGTGGCCGGACTCGTCGCCGCCGTGGTGATCATCGGTGGTGTTGGTGCATTCACGTTCCAGCAGAACGGCATCAGTCAACGTCGATTCAACGACATCAACATCGCAATCGACCCAGGCGAAGTGCGAGACATCGATCTGATCTCGTCCTTTGGCTGCGGTCTGCCTTTCGACATCGAAGTGCTCTTCGCCGATTGCCGAACCGATGTGCGCGGTTCGGCGACGTATGCACTCATCGGCGACAGCAAGGCAACAACTCTGATCGGCGGATTCATCCGAACGTCGCGCGATGGTCGTTACTGGACGATTCTCGGAGGGACACTTGGTCTGGGTTCGGCGGTGCCACTCATTTCCGACGAGCCGGCTCACGAACGCTTCCAACCATTGATCGTTCCGGCCGTCGACACCGTGATCGCCGATCCGCGTATCGATGTGGTCGTGCTACAAGGTGCTGTCCGAGCCATGTTCGAGTATCCCGTCGAGACGGAGTTCACGTGGCTACCCGACAGCCCGCTCTACGACAAGGTGGAGTCGGCACTTCGAGAAACCGTTCGACGTCTCACCGACGGTGGCAAGAAGGTCGTTCTTCTTGTCGACAATCCGGCGCTTGCGGCTCCCGAAGACTGCTCGGAACGTCGTTCCACCATCGGATTCCTCAACGCGCTTCTGGTGACCGACAATCCAACGTGTTCGACCACCCGCACTCAGTTTCTGAGTGACACCGAGAAGTATCGCTCGATGCTCGATCGAATTGCTTCAGACGTCGGAGCGTCGGTGTCGGTGTTCGATGCCACCGACGTGTTCTGTGACGACATATGCGATCACATCGTGAACGGTGTGCGCCTCTACAGCTACACCGACCACCCATCGGACGACGCCGCCGATCTGGTCGGTCGAGGTCTCAACGACTATCTGTCGACACTCTGATCACGAAAACGTGATCGGGATCAAGAACTCGTGCTCGGCCTTGATGGCACCGCTGGCCGGGTACACGGCGATGGCCGTGATGCCTTCACCTTCGGGCTTCTTCACCGGAATCTCGACCGAGAAGTTGCCTTCCGGGTCGAGAACGAAGACGTTGGGAAGGAGTCCGTCCGGGTCGAGCACGTCACGTGAATCGGCTGGCATGGCCCACATCTGATTCATGGCGTCGGTCCGACGAGTCGACGCGCCGGCACCAGTGGATGGCTGCCACTCCTCATCGAAGGTACCGACGACGATGTATACACCGGTCGGAAGTCCATCGAGGGGTGGACGGTTTCCTAAAGCGAGGTCGGTGAAGCCCGAACCGATGACGGTCACCACTGTTTCGGCATCGGACGGGAAGTCGGTGACTCCGCCAACGATCTCGACCGACGGTCCAGCCGGAGCCGCAGTCGTCGTGGTCTCGGCGATGGTGGTCGTTGGAGCCTCGGTCACAGGCGGTTCGGTCGTGATTTCCGCAGCGGTGTCGGCCACCGACGTTCCGGCGGAATCGTCGGACCCTCCACACGATGCAACGAGGATGAGAGAAGCGACGACGGCCGACGCACGACGCACGACTCGTTTCATGGAGAGACCTCCGCTCTAGGGGCCGGTCGGGGGATTCCGACGAGGCCGGATCTCCAGTGAACCACTGACCGGATCGGCTTTCACAGTCAGCGGATAGTCATAGACGTCACTCAACAGCTCCGACGACAGGATCTGATCGGGTCGACCGTCGGCCACCACTCGGCCGTCGTTCATCACGATCAGACGGTCGGCAATGGCGGCCGCCGCCTCCAAGTCGTGCACCACGATGATGACGAGAGCCCCGCCCTTCGCTTTGGCTCGGAGGAGGTCGAACACCATCTCCTGGTGCTTGATGTCGAGTGATGCGGTTGGTTCGTCGAGCAGCACGATGGAGGTGTCCTGGGCGAGAACTCGAGCCAGAGCCACTCGGGCGGCTTCACCTCCCGACAAGGTGGTGATACGACGGCGCGCCAAGTGAGAAACGTCGGTGGCCGCCATCGACTCGGCCACGATCCGCTGATCAGTTGCCGCACTCGACTGCGCCGACCAGGGGAAGCGTCCCATGGTGACGACCTCGGCGACCGAGAACGGGAAGGCGACACTGTTCGATTGCGAAAGAACTGCACGACGGCGCGCCAACTCCAACGGCTCCACCGATCCCAGGCTCGCCCCGTCGAGATCGACCGACCCGTCGGCTGGTTCGAGGTCACCCGCGAGCAGCGCCAAGAGACTCGACTTGCCAGCGCCGTTCGGACCCACGATGGCCACGAGTTGTCCCGCCTCGAATTCGACGTGGACATCACAGCACAAGACGGTTCCATCGCGTTCGAGCGACGCGCCACGAGCACGAAGTTTGCTCACGCCCACCCTCCGTGCCGGGTGCGCAGACGGCGCAACTGCCAAATGAAGACCGGGGCGCCCAGGATCGACGTGAGGACTCCGAGTGGAAGCTCGGCCGGTTCGACGATGTTTCGAGCCAGGAGATCAGCCAGAGCCACCACGACCGAACCGAACAGAACCGACAACGGCAGAAGATTCTTGTGAGTGGGGCCCACGAACAAGCGGACCACGTGCGGAACCAAGAGACCGACGAAGAGAACGATGCCCGAGACCGCCACTGCCGAAGCGGCAAGAATCGCCACCACCACGAGCACGCGAATGCGTGCTTTCTCGACATCGACGCCCACATGACGGGCCGCTCGGTCACCGAGTGACAACAAGTCGAGTGTGCGACGGAGCGAAAACGCACCGATCATGCCGAGCGCCGCCGCTGGAGCCACGATCCACACTTTCTCCCACGTGGACTGGGCGAGAGAACCGAGAGTCCACGAGGTGAGCGAACGCAACGACGCGTCATCGGCCACATAGGCGAGAAGTCCGATGATCGCACCGGCCAGCGCGTTGAGTGCCACACCCATGAGGATGAGAGTGATGGTCTCGGTTCGACCATCGTGGCGAGCTGTGGCATACACGATTGCCACTGCAGCCAGACCGCCGAGAAACGCCGCAACCGGAAGAGTCCAGATCCCGAAAGGAGCAAAGCCGGTCACGATCTGCAACGCCGCACCCGCCATGGCACCTGACGACACACCGACGATGCCCGGTTCGGACAACGGGTTGGCGAACGCCCCCTGCATCACAGCACCAGCGGTCGCCAAGCATGCACCGACAAGGATTCCGAGAACGATGCGCGGAAGGCGGATGAACCAGATCAGCTCGTCAGCGATCGGGTCACTCGGATCGCCCGACATGACCCCAATTCGACGGAGCACCGCTCCGAACACGTCTCCAACCGAGACGTGATACGCCCCGATGGCCGCCGAGAGCAGGACCGTGGCCAACAACATGACCACGAGGACCAACGCGACCATGCGTGGGTCGAACGTCGCCACGTGATCGCGCCGTCGGCTCATGCCGGAACCTTTTCCATCTGCACGATCATTTCTGCTCGGAGCCCGGCCACCAAGTCCGGCGTGCGCGGCCCGAAACTGAAGAGGAGGCCGTCTTCAGCCGTCATCACCCGACGAGCCTTACCGGCTGGTGTCTGCTGCACACCCACGAGTTCGAGGAGACCGTCGAAGCCGTCGACCGACGCAAGGCCGGTCGTGGTGACGAGCAAGATGTCGGGCGCCGCCTCGACCAAGGCCTCAGGTGTGAGAGGAGTGAACGGCAGGTCGAGTCCGATGGCCGTTCCCGCATCGATCCCACCGGCCGCTTCGATGATCGAGTCGGGGCCGGACCCCGGTCCTCCCAGCAAGTAGACGCCAGCTGGTCCGCGTACGTAGAGGAACGCAACCCGGGGAGGTGTGAAGGTCGAGGTTTCGGCGCGAACACGCTCGAGTTCGCTGTCGATGAGTGCCCCAAGTCGGGCAGCCCGCTCAGGCGCACCGAGGATGGCGGCGACCTTTTCGAGTCGGGGAACGATCTCGTCGACACCTGTGGCTTTGTCGACCACTTCGACTCGAACTCCCGTCGACCGCACCTGATCGAGAGCTTCATCGGGTCCGGTGTCTTCGTCGACGATCACGAGTGTCGGTCGCACGGCGAGCAGAGCCTCGACGTTGACGTCGTGGGTGGTGGTGACGATCGGTCGGTCGGATGCTTCGGCGAGAGTGCTCCCGAGATCCCGCCCCACGACCAGATCTCCGAAACCCAATGCGAAGACCGCCTCAGTGAGGCCAGCTGTCATGGTGACGATGCGTTCACCATCGGTGGTGCGATCGGAACTCGACGAGCACGAAGCGACCGAGACGAGCGACGCCGCGATCAGGATGTGCCGAAGCGATCTCGTCACCTTCATCGTGGAGTCGACTTCGAACGACGACGCACGGCGATCACTACGGTGGCCACCACTGCTGCTGCGGCCACGATCACGACAATTGCTACCGGTCCCCCATCGCTGCCGCCAGTGGCCACGTCGGCCAGATCGGCCACACCATCGGCGACGGTGATCTCCGGAGCGGTCTCGGCTGGTGCCGTGGATTCGGAGGAAACTTCAGTCGTGGTCGTGGGAGCGGTTCCGGTGAACGTCACCGGAATGATCAGATCCTGTGATCGATCTGTGATGATCGTGTGATCACTCTTGGTCACGATGGCACAGGCCACGTTCCGACAGTCGACGACTTCGTTGATTGCCGGAGTGACCGACAACTCGACACGGAACGAGCCGCCGGGTTCGTAGGGAATCGGAAGTCCGATGGCGTATGACGGAGGATTCGAGGAGATCCATTCGGAGGCTCCGGTGGCGCCTTCGCGATCGATACCGCCTCCGCATGGCGACGGCTGTTCGTCGGGAGACGTGATCACGCACAGGCCGACGTAGATACCTTTCGATTCGTCGTATCCGTTACCCGTGACGAGAATCGTGTCGCCGTCACCCGACAATTCGGCATTCTTCGACACCGTCAGGGTTCGAGTGCCATCGGTGACGGAGTCGTCTGCACTCGCTGGACTGCCATGAAAAAGCGCGAGTCCGAGGACGCTCAGGACACCCGCGACCCACGGCAAGCGGGTGGGGCGACGTGGTCGACGGGGGGCTCGACGAGGCGACAACACCAGGTGGAAAGACTAACTCGGGCCCCCTTCGACCCCACCGGCGAGCCAAGGTGATCTCAGGTCACACGAGACGTCTTTCGAGCACCGACATGTCGTGTTCGATCTCGTCGACCTCCTCCTGGGACAGATTGGCCTCCAGAAGTGGCACCACCAGATCGTCCTCCTTGGTGAAGTGCTGGATGATCAGATCGTGAAGGCCAAGAAGGGTCTCTCGCACTCTTCGTTCGACGTCGTCGGTCATGAGTCGATTCGACACCAATTTCTCCCAGTGGCCCCGCAAGTCGCCAGCATGCCGTTCCATCTCGCCATGATCCCATCGCAGAAGTGCCGAACCGAGTCGTGCTCGCTCCAAGCGATCGAGGACCGGATACAGAAACTGCTCCTCGGCACGAGCATGCGGAAGAAGATGATGTTGGATGAACTGGAGTGCTTCCTCACATCGGGACACCACGACCGAATGCGGTGTGTGACCAACCAGCTCGGCCGTCGTGCGCATGGCCTTCACATGCGGAAGCATCTCGCGGTGTTCTTCGTGAATACGGTTCATGATCGCTGTCATGTCGTCACCTCTGGGCTCGGGAAGCCGAACGGTAGGACGAGTATTGGTCAGCTGTGGGCTGCGAATGTCACTCGATCACGTCGGTGACACGTGTCGTCCAACGAGGATCACGCCGTTCGAGAAACGCCTCGACACCTTCCTTCGCGTCGGGAAGACGCATGAGGACATGGTGCAACTCGGTCTCGATCCGCTCGATGTCGTCGGCCGTCGATGACCACGTCCGCCACAGCGCGTGCTTGCTCGCCGCAGCCGAAGCGGGAGACACGTTGACCGCGATGTCTCGAGCGATCTCGAGTGCGGTCGGCAACACCTGATCGTTGTCGAGCACCCGACTGCAGACACCCATACGAAGAGCGTCGTCACCGTCGAAGGTTCGACCGGTGAGGAGGACGTCGGCGGCATTCGCGAACCCGGCAATTCTCGGAAGAGTCCAGTGCGACATTCCGTCGCCCATCATTCCGCGCCGTACTTGCACGATGCCGTACTTGGCATCGCGAGCGAAGATTCGAATGTCGCACTGCAACGTGAGGGTGAACCCGATACCGATTGCATGGCCGTTCACGGCAGCGATCACCGGCTTGCGAACGTTCCAGGCACGCATCGACACTCCGGAAGCGGTGAAGCCTTCCTCATCGCGCGGGCGAAACGTTTCGCCACCACCCGACATGTCGGCACCGGCGCAGAAGGCCGGTGGCGTACCAGTGAGGACAACGACGCGTACGGAGTCGTCCGAATCGGCCCGTCGGTAGGCCTCGGAAAGTTCGTCACCCATACCCGACCCGAACGCGTTGCGAACTTCGGGTCGGTGAAGAGTGATGGTGGCTACACCGTCGATCACGTCGTAGAGGACGGTCGGATCGATCACGCAGGGAGCACCAATCGGGCAACGAGGACGTAATGGACCACCACCGCTCCCACCACCAGCGCATGGAACACCTCGTGGAATCCGAGAACTTTCGGAAAAGGATTCGGCCACTTCGCCGAATAGATGATTGCGCCAAGGGTGTAGAGACCGCCTCCGGTCACGAGCAGAGCGGTGTCGGCGGCATCGAGCGATCGCACCAAAGCTGTGATCTCGACGAGGGCGCTCCATCCGACCACCAAGTACACCGTTGCCGTCACGGAGCGAGGGCCATGCAACCAGCGCATGCGAATGATCACTCCGACGACCGCCGCAGTCCATACGAACACCAACAACGTGATCTGGCTCCGACCTTCGAGAGCTCCGACAGCAACGGCTGTGTAGCTACCGGTGACGGCGAGAAGAATCGTCGAGTGGTCGATTCGTTTGAAAACCGCTTGGGTTCTCTCGCTCAATCTCCCCGAGTGATAAACGGCTGATACTCCGAGCATTGCCAAGATGCCGGCTGCATAGATCGCACTTGCAGCCCGTGCTCCGGCCGACGACGACAATGCGATCAGCACCACGAAAGCCGGAAGGGCGACGACGACAGCAACACGATGAAAGACACCGCGGAGCATCGGTCGAACCAAAGTCGACTCGGTGATCGACACGTCGCTCATCGGTCGAGCGTACCGCCAGTAAGGTGACGAGATGGCTGGTCCACGGTGGAATCGAGTCTCACTCGTTCTCGGAGGATTCATCACCATCGCCGGATTGATGCACTTCGTGAATCCCCAATTCTTCGACGACATCGTGCCTCCGTGGCTACCCCCCTCCGAGCGCTTCTGGACCTACGCAAGCGGTGTCGCCGAACTCCTCATCGGTCCCCTCCTTGTCTTCCCCCGTACGCGACGAGTCGGCGCCCTCGCGGCAATCGCTCTTCTCGTCGGCGTCTATCCGGCCAACCTCTACATGACCTGGGACTGGCGTGATCGACCATTCAGCGACCAAGTCGTGTCGTACGGCCGACTGCCGCTTCAGTTCGTACTGGTCTGGCTCGCTTGGCGAGTGTTCACTTCCATGCGAACACCGGCTGTTCGTAGTGATCGACCCGCTCGTTGACGCGACCCTCGATTGCGACCCAGCGAAGCTGAGCCAGCACCGCTCCAGTGGGCGCATGGATCAGGTCTCGACTGAGGGGAAGTTGGATGACCGGTCGATCGCTCTCGGGGATGTTCACGAACCGCGGTGAATCGGATCGGCACAATTCGCGAAGACCGATTCGATACGCAAAGGCGACTTCGTTCGGATCGGGGGTGATCACGGCATCGGGGCCGGCCCACAGCACCACCGGTGTCATCACGAAGCCCGAACGTGTCGGATAGTCGTCGAGCAGACCGAGAACGTGATCGGCACCCAACTTCAGACCGAGTTCTTCGTGGAGCTCGCGCAAGGCTGCATCGATCGGAGACTCTCCGTCATCGAGTCGTCCACCGGGGAGTGCCCATTGGCCCGCATGTCGGTTCATGCGGGCCGCTCGTCGGCACAACAAAAAGGCGGCCCCGCCAGCCACGCCAAATACCCGTCCGTCGAGACCGTCGATGTCTCCCGGAACACTCTTCATCGGATCGTCGCCCACCGGGCACGGATCCTCGTGATCGTCAGGATCGCTGTCGACGAGAACGATGGCTACGGCAGCGTGGCGGTAGCCGTCGAGAGAGTGCGCACGCCGTGTGTGCGCCGCAAGGTTGTTGGATATCGAGTCCCGGAGAGCGTCGTCGTAGAGAATCACGAGGTGAGGGAAGCCGTTCGCTCGAGTCCGTCCCAGACGTCGACGAATCGAGTCGTGAGAGGGCTCATTCCGAATCGAAGAATGTCAGGAGGCCGCATGTCGGCAATCACTCCACGATCGGTCAATCGACTCAAACGTTCCCGAGCATCAGGGACGTGGATCGCAATATGACAGCCGCGTCGATCGGGATCACGCGGAGTGGACGTGACCAGACCGAAGCGATCGCACACGTCGAGGGCGAAAGCAGTGAGGGCTCGACCCTTGGCAGCAATGTTCGCCATTCCCGCGCGGGCTGACAAGGCAATTCCCTCCTCGGCCGCAACGAGACTCAACACGTGCGGAGTTCCGAGCAAGACACGGCGTATGTCGTCGTGCGGATCGAAACCACGCTCCATCTCGAACTGGTCCTTCTGGGCGAACCAACCGTGAATGGGCTGGTGTGCATCCTTCTGCAGTTCGCTTTTCACGAAAGTGAACGCTGGTGCGCCTGGACCTCCGTTCAAGAACTTGTACGTACAGCCGACAGCCAGTTCGACTCCGAGAGCGTGAACGTCGAATTCGATCGCGCCGGCAGTGTGTGACAGGTCCCAGAGAACCAACGAACCTTGCTCACGTGCCCGCACGGTGAACTCGGCGACATCTGCTCGCTCGGCCGATCGGTAATCGATCACGCTTCGAACCACGACTGCGACGTCGGAGAGATCGGCATCCGGACTGAAGGGCCGAACTTCGAGCCCCTTCTCAGCGGCAATTCCTTCCACGACATAGCGATCGGTCGGAAACTCGTCGGCGGGCACCATGATCACCCGACGATTCGGGCGCAGACCGAGGGCGATGTGAACTCCCTGATACAGATTCAGAGTGGTCGAGTCGTGCACGACGACTTCACCCGGTCGGCTACCGATGATCGCCGACATTCTGTCTCCGACTCGGCGGGGCAAGTCGAGCCAGTGCTGCCAACTTCGTATGAGGTCCCCGGCCCATTCGGACTCGACGACCTGCTGGAGACGGGCCACCGTGGCTTTCGGAGTTCGCCCAAGCGAGTTGCCGTCGAGGTAGACGAGAGTCGGATCGGGAATGACGAACTCGTCGCGGTACGACGCCAAAGGATCGTCGGCGTCGAGAACGAGGGCGCGCTCTCGGGAAGTCACGCCCTCATTCTGACGCGTCCGCTGTCGTCGTCAGGCTTCGACGACGAAGTCGGTATGCATACCCGCGCCGTAGTGCGCAGCGAGGTTGCAGACCAACTGATACGTGCCGGGATCGAGAGTCACCGTCAGGGTCTCGGTGGTTCCCTTCGCGTACTCGCCAATCTCGTCGATCATCACGAGATCAGGATTCTCCTCGGAGAATCGATCTCCTTCCTCGATCGGAATCTGACCCGACTTGATGTCGGTCTTGACAACCAGGAATTCGTGCCCGATGGTTCCATTGTTGTCGACGACGAAGGTGACCTGACCGGCCTTGGCCTTGTTCGAGCTGACCTCGACCTTCCATTCGCTCAGTGACCCGGTGATGGTCTGGTTCCCGTCGGCATCGACTTCGATACCACCACTCGTGTCGTCCTTGTCGTCACCGCAACCCAGCAGGGCGACGGACGCAACCAGGGCCGACGCGACATATAGGTACTTCTTCTTCATGGTTTCTCCCCTCTAGTACCCGGAAGGCTAACCATGAGCATCGTTGCTGTATACAAGCAATTTTGTTCCGGAAATAGATGTAAAAGTCCACGTCAATCGCCGATGGTGCCCGAGCAGATGACGGGAATCCCTCACTGTGCTCCTCCCGATTCGGCCGATCGAGCGAGCGCCTGCGGCACTGGAGCGGATGACGGGAATCGAACCCGCGTTCTCAGCTTGGGAAGCTGATGTTCTGCCATTGAACTACATCCGCAGAGCCAGGAAAGCCCGGCGTCGGGGAAGGCTAGCGGTGGCCACGTCGGGCCGTCACCTGCCCTGTCGCGTCGGCGCCAACTACGGTTGACGACGTGATCCTGTCCGACCGCAGCATCCGAGAAGCCCTGGCCGCCGGTCGGATCGTCATCGATCCGCTCGACGAGACCATGATCCAGCCCTCGTCGATCGACGTCAGGGTGTCGAATCTGTTCCGGGTGTTTCGCAATCACACCGCTGGCGTGATCGATGTGAAGAAGGACATGACCGACCTCACCGAACTGGTGGAGATCCCGCTCGACGGTGTGTTCATGTTGCACCCGGGTGAGTTCGTCCTTGGCTCCACCCTCGAGAGAGTCGCCGTTCCCAACGATCTGGTGGCACGTATCGAGGGCAAGAGTTCGCTCGGGCGACTCGGACTCCTCATCCACTCCACAGCCGGATTCATCGACGCAGGTTTCGACGGCCACGTCACTCTCGAATTGGCCAACGTGGCCAGTCTGCCCATCACCTTGTACCCCGGTATGAAGATCGGGCAGGTGAGCTTCATGCAGATGACGACGCCCGCCGACCAGCCTTACGGCAAAGGAGCGCGCGGTTCGAAATATCTCGGTCAGCGCGGCCCCACGCCGAGCCGCTACTTCGAGAATTTCGAACGCTGACGGTTCGTACACTCGTCATCGTGACCGGGCCACTACAGATCAAATTCGTGAAGTCGGCAA
>Ga0181592_10002040_pt1 | contig 16590 bp, 10 predicted proteins | sample 071ome_20_FD_133755 | JGI IMG/M metagenome (GOLD analysis project Ga0181592, IMG submission 133755) | Coastal salt marsh microbial communities from the Groves Creek Marsh, Skidaway Island, Georgia - 071412BT metaG (megahit assembly) | ecosystem: Environmental > Aquatic > Marine > Intertidal...
CCCTGTAGGCAACAGCAACAGCGGCATTGCGGTTGTCATCGCCGTCGATAGTCCACTCAAACCCTAGTGCATTCAGGGTGGCAGGCTCCACGATCAGTTCACCCGCCGTGGTGCCGTCCTGGGCATAGGCAGGTAACACCGGCAACAACAGGCTGGCAATAATTAGGATGGTTGCTGTTTTACGCTGTACTGGCATGTGAGATTCCCCGGTTGCCTGAAGCTGGAAAGTCCCGAAAAGGTAGTTTCAACGGGGCAAGGTGTCAACAAGCCCGGAAAAAGTTCGGGGCATAAAAAAGGCGTACCCGGGTACGCCTTTTTATTATCAGTTCGTGGCTATCGCCCTGCCAGCATTAATTCCTGGAGCAGGTCTGCCGTTTCCTGGTGAATGTCACCACCACCGCCACGGCCAAAACCACCGGAGCGTTCGCCCATGGCATAGTCAAAAGGCGTCAGGCCATTGTCGTCTTCAGCCATGATATTGGCACCATGATCGACCAACGTCTTCACCGCCTCATTCCAGCCCCAGCTGGCCGCACCATGCAAGGCTGTGCGTCCATACCGGTCGGTAAGCTCCAGCTCGGCGCCATTGGCCAGCAGGACTTCGATAGTGTCACTGGCATTTTGCCCGACCAGTGGTGTGGTGTAGTTGCCGCGAGTATCGATAGAACTGGCGTTCAGTCCGGCAGCGGCCATCAGCGGTGTGTTGCCATCGCGATTGGGCAGGTTGGGATGGGCGCCATGTTCAAGCAATAACCTGATAGCGGGTACATCATGGCCCTTGGCTGCTCTCAGCAGTGGCGTGGCACCGATGTTGAGCATGCGGTCCGCACCGCGGTCATCCTTTAGGCTACGGTAGGTTGGCTGCAATTTCAGTTGCAGGTTGGGGTTGGCGCCGGCTTCCAGCAGGATCTCGATCATTTCCAGGCTGGAGGTGTTGTCGGTGGAAGGGCGGTCCGGATAACCACCATGGGGCAGTGTGTTCACGTCCACGGCTGAATAGATCGGGTTTTCACCCCGCAGGCTCCACTTGTTGACGTTGGCGCCGGCTTCGACCAGGTATTTGGCGGTATCAAAGCGCATGTTCATGACGGCCAGGTTGAGCGGCGTGACATTCTCGGCATCGCCCAGGTCGATATCAGCACCGGCTTCCACCAAGTGGCGGGCACAAGCCAGGCAGCCTTCACGGGCGGTATAGGCCAGGGCGGTCAGGCCACCGGCGGGACGCCACTGGAAGCGGCGTTCGGCAGTCACCTGTCGATCACGTTGATTGGGTATGGAGCGGGAATCAGGATTCGCACCGGCATCCAGCAACAGCTTGACCATTTCCGGTTGTGACTGGGCGGCGGCAAAGATCAGGGCATTCTGGCCCTGCCATTTTTCCGTGGCATGAACATCGGCACCGGCGTCAATCAGCAGCCTGGCTGTGTATACATTGTCGGAACGGGCAATAATCATCAGGGCTGTCTGGTTGTCGGCATTGGGTGAATCAGGATCGGCACCGGCATCCAGCAGGGTCTTCATGATCTGGTAATCACCCTGCACGGCGGCTTCAGACATGGGTGAAGAACCGTAATCATTACTGGTATTGATGTCGGCACCGGCATCAACCAGGGCTTGGACCAGGGGCAGGTAATTGTTGTAGATAGCCCAGTGCAAGGCCGTCGTGCCATTGGCTTCACGGGCATTGACGTCCGCGCCATCTTCAACCATGGCCACGGCTTGACCAAGATTACCGTTGTGGATTGTGTCGAGCAGGGGAGAAGCAATCACGGCGTTGGACGTGAGCAACGCCGTCATGAGCGAAGCCAGGATTAATTTTTTCACTGTCGGTTCTCCGTTGGACATCTTTTCTCTCGTTTCTCGATGACTCTTATGTTTTCTTTGTCGGCAAACGGCCCTTTGGGCCTATGCCGACCTACGCTATCTATGCCAGCAACTCGGGGAAGATGCCGGTACTGTCACCGTGGGAATCAACGGGGACATCTGCCGCATTGAGCAGGGTCAGCAACAGGTTGGCAATCGGCGTGTGGTCTTCGTAGACCAGGTGCTGGTTGCCCTTCAGGCTGCCGGCGCCGCCACCGAGGACAACGGCAGGCAGCGGGAAGTTGTTGTGCGCATTACTGTTGGACATGTTGGAGCCGTACAGGAAGATCGAGTTTTCCAGGATGGAGTTTTCACCATCGGGCATGTCGGCGAGCTTGCCCATGAAGTCGGCAATGGTCTGGCTGTGCCAGGCCTGGATTTTCGACAGCCTGTTGATCGAATCAGGATTGTTGTTGTGGTGAGACAGCGGATGGAAGGCATCCGGTACCCCGATATGGTTGTAGGCCTGCTGGCTGACTTCTGCGGCCAGCATGAAGGTGATGATACGGGTCGAGTTGGCCTGGTAGGCCAGGGCAATCATGTCGAACATCAGTCGGGTGCGTTCCTCGAAATCGGGAATACCCACGGGCAGTTCCGGCAGGTCATAGATGGACAAATCGCGGCTTTCCAGGTTGTGCACCCGGCGCTCGATTTCGCGGACCGAGGTCAGGTAGTTGTCCAGCATGGCACGGTCTGCTGCGCCCAGGCTCTTCTTCAGCGTGTTGGCCTCATCGGACACCATGTCCAGCAGGCTCAGGTAGTCACCGGCAATCGCTTCACGCTCGGCATCATTGCGGCCCTCACCGAACAGCTTCGAAAAGAATTTCTTGGTGCTGAATTCCATGGGCAGCGGTGTGGTCGGGTTGCTGAAGGAAATGGTTGTGCCCACCGTGCAGCCATAGGTACCGTCACAGGCTGAAGCACCGCCTTTTTCTTCCGTAGAGACCTCGATGGAGGGAATCGCTGTTTCCTGGCCAATATGCTTGGCTGCCACCTGGTCAGCACTGACGCCGACATAGGGTGCATGGCTGCGGCGCGGCGGCGTACAGGTCAGCCAGGTGCCCGGCGTAATGGCATGCACGGCCGAGCTCTGTGCCGGTTTGTTGTCCAGGCCGGAGACGACACTCACCATGTCGCGATACGGCTCAAACGGCTTCAGGATAGGCTTGAAGTCAAAGTCGCTGCCCACGGTATCCGGGGTCCAGTCCCGCATGATGGCGCCATGGGGAATATAGACGAAACCCATGCGTGGTTTGGGCGCTGCGGCAGTTTGTGCCAGCGCTGTGCCTGCCGGCACCATGGCATCCAGGAAGGGCAGGGAAATGGAGGTACCCAGTCCCCTCAGGACCTTGCGACGTGATAAATGCTTTTTGGTGAGAAACATGGCGTTATCTCCTGTTAATTGCTGCTGGTGGCAACAACTTCTGTGTGTTCATCTTCCAGGGGAAGTGCCTTCATCAGGAAGACATCGCTTTCCACGATGGCCTTGATGATGGCATCGAATCGATTATCGTACTCATTGGCCTGGCGGACAATGCGGCGGACCAGCGGCATGTCATGGGCCTCGACGGCACGTCCCAGGGCATAGGTCATCAGTTTTTCAGTAAGCGTTTGCACGAACTGGTCCGGACGGCTGCGCAAGGCATCACGCAGGTCAGCCACGCCGGTCACCGGTTGGCCGCTTGCCATGATGCCCTTGGCATCGATGGGAGCCCGGGCCTGGCGGTCGATGTCACGCCACTGGCCCACGGCATTGAAGTTTTCCAGGGCCATGCCCAGCGGATCAATGACGCCGTGACACTGGTTGCATGAGGGCTGTTCACGGTGATTCTCCATACGCTCGCGCAGGGTCAGCACCCTCTGGCCGGGCTTGGTGTCGATATCAATATCGATGCCCGGGGGCGGTGCAGACGGTGGCGTGCCAATCAGGGTTTCCAGGACATAGGCACCGCGCAAAACCGGTGAAGTCCGGTTCGGGTAGGAGGTCAGCATCAGCAGGCCGCCTTTGCCCAGCAGTCCCCAGCGGTTTTCATTGTCCAGATTGATCTTCTGGAACTGGGTGCCGCGCACACTATCGATGCCGTAATGCCTGGCCAGGCGCTCGTTGACAAAGGTGTGGTTGGCATCCAGCAGGTCAAGCACACTGCGGTCACTGCGCAGGATGCTGTCCACGAACATCACCAGTTCCTGCTTGAAGGCTTCACCCAGGTCATCGTCAAAATCCGGGAACAGGCGTGGGTCGGGATCGATGGAATCCACGCCATCAATATTCAGCCACTGGTAGGCAAAGCGTTCGGTCAACGAGGCCGCACGCGGGTCAGCCAGCATGCGTTCAATCTGCTCGTTGAGGATGGATTCCTCGTGCAGGTTGTTGGTTTCTGCCAGGGTCAGCAGTTCTTCATCAGGACCGCGTCCCCAGAGGAAGAAGGACAGGCGTGAAGCCAGTTCGAGATCGGTGACCGGAAAAACTTCGCCAGGTTCGGCATCATCGGGCAGGGGTTCTGCGCGATACAGGAACTTGGTGGACGCCAGGATGGCCATGACGCCTTTCTGGATGCCGGTTTCAAAACCACCTTCGGCATGGCCATTGTTATAAAAGGTCATCAGGGGATCGATATCCTGGTCGGTGACCGGGCGACGGAAGGCCTGGCGCGCCAGCTTGGACAGGATTTCAACGGCACAGCCGCGTTCCTCGTCATTGTTGGCCGGGTAACAGCTGAATATTTTTTCACGGCTGGGAACGTCAGGCACTGACGTGACGTTCAGCGGACCGTAGGTTTTCATGCCATGCACAATGGGAATGTTGTCCATGGTTTCACCCGGGCTCAGGTGGTCGATAGTGCGGTCGGATTCGGCAAAGGTTCGCGCAACGAAGCTTGCCCCCACGCTATGCTTGCCGGCAGAAACCGGGACGGTAATGTTCTGGAAGCGTCGCTGGATTTCAGTAATGGCCGGTGTCTGCAAACGGTCAACGGCTTCAGCATCCTCGTAGCCACCCAGGGTGTTCGTATAGACCTCTTCGCCATCGATCGTCAGGATGAAGCGATGTTCGTCTTCCAGCCACCAGGTGGGGTAGGAACGTTGGAGTGATCCTTCCTGCGAGGCAATTTCCACGTTGAAGGTGTATTCACCGTCAGCCGGAAAGTAGTGATCCACTACAAAGCCGCCGCGGGTGCCCAGCGGCAGGCCTTTCACATGGCGGTACTGGGTCGCGAGGCTGGGTGGAACCCAGGACGCCACATCGGGCTCGGGAGCCTCGGAGCTTACTGCCTTGATACTGATCTGCCGGGCCGCCTGGATATATTGTTCCAGGAAGGTTGGTGATACCTGCAGGACTTCGGCGACATTGTCGAAGCCGTCACTGGTTGCATCGGGGGGCAACAGCGCTTCGGCATCAATATCATAGGCCAGCAGATCCTCAACCGAGTTTTCGTATTCTGTGCGATTCAGGCGATGCACCGAGATATGGCCTGGGTTTGCCCCGCCATTGTCGGCGATCGAATCCAGGTAGTACTCCATGTCGGCAATGAAAGCATCCAGGTCTTCTATCGGTGGTTTGTCATTGCCGGGCGGAGGCATCAGCCGGCCGCGCATTTTACGCACGGCTTTTTCAAACACATAAATATTGTTGTGAATAGTTTCAGGCGATAACGTGTCAAAGGCCAGGCTGCCTGCCCAGTCCTCGAAATTATGGCAGCTCACGCAATATTCATTGAGCAGGTCCCACTTGGCATTTACTGCCTGCAGGGCTTCTTCACTGCCCGGGTTCTCGGCAGCATGCGCACTGGCGACTATGCCGCTGAACAGTGTACTGAAAATGATTGCTGTCTTTTTCATTCTAAACATCAGATAAATCCACCCATGTCAGAGGTATGTGCCCACATGCCACGATAGGTTTCCAGGACGAATTCTGTGGGATCGCCCCAGGCGGCGTCGTATTTTTCCGTAATGTTTTCCTTCAGCATGTCATGGCCGCTGTAGCCCTGCTGCATCAGCGATTTCATGGTTGCATACAGGTCGGAAAGCATGTCGTACTGGGCCTGTAAATCAGCCTTGCTACGGACTGGGCCGCTCTCAGGAATAATGATGGTGTCGTCATCACTCATTTCAAGCATGGCTTCGTTGGCGTCAATAAGTCCGCCAAGCCAGCCACCGGTAGCGATGTCAGTGACAGGATAGGTGCCATCGCTCATCAGGCCGCCAGCGACCAGGACATTGCTCTCGGGAAAATACAGGGCAATATCGCCGTCAGTGTGAGCCCGTGCATAGTGGTGATACTGGACAGTTTCCCCGCCCAGGTCTTTCTTCCCGGAGTCATAAAAAGTCTCGACGGGCAGGGCGGCCGGGTCACGGGGTTCGTAGCGGGTGTTACGCCAGATGACCTCGAATTCGGCAGTCAGCCACAGGCGTGTATTTTCATGGGCGGTAATCTCGGCACCCAGTGCATGCAACTCCTCGTTGCCTCCGGTGTGGTCGGGATGCCAGTGCGTGTTGAACAGCGTGGTCACCGGGTAATCCCCGGCCCAGCGCCTGATGGCACTGACCAATGCGGAAGCCTGTTTGTCAGCACCGCTGTCAATCACGGTGATACCGTTGGTGGGAGAGTTGCCACGAAACAGGACGACATTGCTGCCGGCTCCACTGACCAGGGCGATGCGGTTGGTAAGTTTCTTTACCTCAAGGTTTTCCTGGGCCAGCACAGACAGCGGCAAAGCCCCTGTTGATAATGCCAGCGCGGAAAAACCATGAATAAATTGACGTCTTTTCATAGGCCCCATTGTAACAAGGATCAAAATAATTCTTGCTGAACAGGACCGTTAATCCCCAATTTCTTCACAATATAAAGGGGGTTTTCAGTTTCGGGGGTGTCTGGATATCAGGAAGTGGCTGTTTCAGTCTCTTTTTGAGACGGACTTGCCTTTTGCTGCGCCTGAAGCTTCTTTTGAATGCCAGCAGTAATCTGGGGGTTGGTGACTACTTCGTAGAACTTTTCATCGATGGTATGTTTTTCTATGGTGTCGTTTCTCCATAAACCCACCTGGCCTTCGCGAATGACAAGTGTGCGTTTCTTGCCTTCGGTGTCCGGGTATTCACCGTAGTAAAACACTTCCGTATTACCTTCAACCTGGCCAACCAGGCGATGCAGCTCGATTTCCTGCTGCAGTTTTTCAAATCCCTCGTTATCGAGCAGGATGCCATTCACGTTATAGCGAATCTTCTGCTGTCCCTTTTCACCTTTCGACTGATCGTCATCGGCAATTTCCATGACCTCAACATTGAAAGGATGATCCTTGATCACTGCCCTGAGCTTCCATGAACAGGATGACATTCGATCGGCATCGCCAATCGCCGAGGAAATCATGATCGGTGTCTCGCCGTCGTAAAGATAACGCGGTGCATAATCCGCATAGCAGACGCCGATGCCCAGTTCGATGGGAGGCAGTCCCATTTCTCGCGAGTATTTATTGTTGGCGCTGACCACTGACAACATGGCCTTGGCCATACCACAGGCATGTGCGACCGAATGCCAGTGCTGTGGATCATGTTCGTATTCCAGAAAACTCAGGATGACAGCATCGCCCTCGATAAAGACCTTGTTGGCCCCGTACGTTCCCAGGACCTTGTTAATAGGGCCAAAGAATCGCAGACTGAAATAGGAGGCAGGATTGAGATCTTTCTTTTCCAGTTCATCGGTTACTGTCGTGGATCCTCGAACATCAGCCTTGAGGATGGCGTGGTGTACGATGCGATTCTCGTCATCGGTCACCTCGCTGGCCATGGGCAACTGGTACAGGGTGCCAGCCTGCGAAGACAGACGAATCTGATCTTCGTCTTCAAGAATGTTTACACGATTGAAGACCCTGTGGGCAAAACGGAAATATTTCAGGTGTAGCCTGTATTGGGACAGCACAGACAGAAAACGTACAAACTCCTCGTCATCATTGTCATTGATTTCACTTTGTACGAGCTTGGCAGTATTGTTCAGATCCTTTACCTCGGCCGGTGTAAATTGATAGCCACGATGAAGGCGTTTCTGGAATTCATTGAACTTGATTTCGCCTCCCAGGAAGCGGCACAGCGAAACGGCTTCCATGTACTCGGCGAGGTGGCGAGTCCATTTCTTGCGCGTGTAATAGGAAGCTGATAACTGCTGCAGCAGTTTTTTCTCTTCCAGCATTTTCTTGATGCGCTTGAGAATCGACATCAGGTGCTTGTATTGCTTTTTAAATTGCCAGCCAGCACTGATGCCGGATTCCTTTCGTAAAGCCTGGCCGATTTCCTGCAGCTTGACCTCGTCGAACAAGTGCTCAAAATTTTCGGCATGATCCAGCCAGCTGAAACTTTCAGAAATATTGTTTTTCATGTCCGGGGCTGGCCCCAACAGGTTTTTGCAGGCTGATAACCCTCCCAGGTCGTCGTAAATTTCGAGTTGGTTACCGGTCTGCCGTCTTTCCACCAGGGGGTCAAAGCCGTGGTCCGGGAGTACATCCCGAAAAATGGCTTCAACTTCAGCATTCAGGCCTGGAAACAGGGAGTCGTCCTGCTCACGGTTCCACAGGAGGTATTTTTCAATCAGGAAGTTGGATGACTCCAGGTTTGCCACCCTGAGCAGGGGGCTGTAAAGAATGTCGAGATATATCTGGTCACCTGATTCCAGGTACTGGCGGCGCACGGCCTGCAGATGTTTCTTTTCTACAAATCCCAACAGGTCGAAAAACTGCCGATTCACGCTGGAAAGAGTGACGTTGTAATGCTTGCTCAGCCAGAAAATCTGGTCCTGGATATTCAGTGCCTTGCCGGATTTTGCGCCCCTGGATTCAGTCAGTTTGCCACGTAGTGTGGCGATCAGGTTGTCCAGGGTATTCTTGGTGCTTTCGAGGATGTAACGATAGACGGCGAATTGCAGCAGGATGATTTCATTACGTGACAGGTCGCTTTTGATCCGGTGGATCAAGACGGTCATCATGTCCGCATAGCTTTCCTGGAATTCTTCCTTGAGCTTGTCATTTTTGGTTTTCTGGGGTTTTTGCGCTATTTCCTGGTTAATGAAATCATTCAGCAGTTTCGTAAACAGGGCACAGAATTTCGGACTGAGCTTGACGTCAATATGATAATTGTCGACGCCACGGGGCATATCGGCAATGCTGAGCAGTACCGGTTCCGGTGTCTTCAATTCGGAGAGGTGGCGTTCCAGCATCCTGCTTCAACCCGGCTTCGTGTCTTGTTATCGTGGTTTTATTGCTGTTTTTTTCAGGCAGCTAATAACTTGCCGCAGTATACATTTTCATTTTATCGAACATTGCTGTTAATCATCGCGGTGAATGATTGTAGCAGTGGCCCCAGCCAGGAACCCAGGATTACCAGGAGCACAGTAAAATAAAGCCGGATCCGGCAATCAAAACGCTAATATACCCCAGTAAATCCGGGTCGCAAACTGGATGGAATCATTCCTCTTTGTGCCAGTCAGTCCCGGTTGAGGAATTATTGAATGTTGATTTTGCTAATGACCCACTGATCAACCCGGGATTAACGTGCCGGATACCTGGGTGAAACCAGGTTCGGTGTGTCTTCATACTTGCTCTGACTGGCCCACAGGATGCCACGCTGTAATATGGTCAGGGCCTCGGGTATGTCATAGACATGGGGCCTGTGTCCCAGCGAAGTATAAAAGACGCGGCCCTTGCCATAGGTTTTTTTCCATACCACGGGCATCACCGTATCCTTGACCCAGGGATCATGATCACCATTGAAAGTAGTGGTTGCCAGTACTTTGTTGTTGGGGTCCACATGCATGTAATACTGCTCCGAGACCATGTCGAAATCATCCAGGCCCGCGGTGATCGGGTCTTCATGGTCAGTGATATTGACGCGATAGGGGATGCCGTCATTCCCGGGATGTTCCACCCATTGGCCGCCAATCATGTACTGGTAACGTGGTGAAGCGCGAAAGGCATCGCCAAGCCCGCCATGCCAGCCGGCGATACCCATGCCGTTTTCCACGGCCCTGAGCAAACCAAACATCTGCGGTGGCGTGATGGTACCCATGGTCCAGATTTGTACCACCAGGTCCTGTTCATTCATCAGGGCTTCATCGGTGTAGACATCCAGGTTGTCTGACACGGTCACCTCAAACCCCTCGGATTCCAACCAGGGTACGACAATGTCGCGGTAATTTTCCGGTTCATGACCTTCCCAGCCACCATAAACAAACAAGGCTTTGGAAGGCCCGTCAGCAGCCATTGCTGTCATTGGCAGGCAAACCAGCAACAGGCAGCGGACCAGGTGTATGAGCAGTGCTGTGATTTTCATAGTGATGTCCTGTTATTGAATCAGTCGTTGCGGCAGGGCAAAGGCATAGAGTGTCCCGCCGGAGGCCAGCACGATGAACTGGCGGCCATCAAGCATATAGGTGATAGGCGCGTTACTGACACGGCCAATGGCGCTGTGCCAGAGCGTTTCACCATCGCTGGCACGCAGGGCAAGCGCATTACGTGACGAGTCACCGGTAAATGCCAGCCCGGTGCTGGTGGTCATGACACCGGCAGTACCGGCACCACCGAATAAATCATAGCGCCAGGCGATGTCGCCAGTGCGGTAATCAATGGCGCGCAGTTCGCCGCGGCTGTGAACCGTATAGTCGGCACCCGCCCAACCATAATCGCCATGGGCTTCCTTGTTGAACCACAAGCCGTAGGCATCAGCGGCGCTGACGATAAGCAGGCCACTGTCCGGATCAAAAGCCGGGGAGCGGTAATTGGTGGCACCGGACTCATCCGGAGCAACCAGGCTGCCGGCCTGCTGCGGCTCCTTGGTTGGATCAGGAATGGGCTGACCCGTATTATCTTCACCCAGGGACCAGTTGAGGGTGGCAAAGGGTGTAGCTACCAGGTTTTCACCGGTCACCCGGTCCAGCACGGCAAAATAACCGTTACGGGAAGCCTGTAGCAGCAGCTTGCGCTGGCGACCGTTAAATTCAGCATCGATCAGTACCGGTACCTCGGCGGCATCCCAGTCATGGGTGTCGTGAGGATTGATCTGGTAACCCCAGGCCAACTCGCCCGAGTCAGGATTAATGGCAAGAATACTGCCGGTCCACTTGTTGTCACCGGGACGGGCATTGCCATTGAGCACCGGAGTCGGGTTGCCGGTACCGACGTAGAGAAGATTCAGTTCCGGGTCATACGTGCCCGTCATCCACATCTGCCCGCCCATGGCTTCATCAAATACCGAATCAGGATCATTCGGGTTCCTGAGGTCTGACGGCAGGGTGCTGTAGAAGGTCCATTGCAGTTCACCGGTCTCGGGATGGTAGGAGCGCAATACACCGGGCAGGTTGTCAAAGTCACCGGACACGCCAACGATCAGGTGATCATCTATCAGTAGCGGGGCATTGGTTGACCAGTAACCGCGTTCATAGTCGGCTATTTCGACCTGCCACACCGGTGTGCCGGTATGGCGATTGAGTGCGACCAGGAAAGCATCGGGGGTGGTCAGGTAAACCAGGTCGCCATAAATGGCAACACCGCGCTGGCCAATATGAAAGCCGTCATTTTCCGGGTACTGGTAGCTCCAGATCTGGCGGCCGGAACGCGCATCCACGGCCCAGACCTGATTGGTGGCGGTGACGTACAGGATCCCGTCCACCATGATGGGTGTGCCCTTGATGGACTGGGACTGGTTGCTCTGGAAAACCCAGGCCAGGCCCAGCATATCGACATTCTCCGGCGTGATCTGGTCCAGCGGGCTATGGCGCTGGCCGGAATAATCGCCGTGATAGGTTGGCCACATGTCGGGCGCGGGATTGAGCAGGGTGTCGCCATCAACCCGGGTTTGTGCCATCAAGGTACCGGTCACCATTGAGCAGGCAAACAGTGCGGTCAAAAAAGATTGTTTTGTGTTCATGATGGCGGCCCTCATTGCAGCGTCAACAGGTAGGCCAGGACATTATGCATGTCGGCATCGGTGTAACGATCCAGCTGGTCAACATGGGCCTGCAGCGGGTCTTCAATGCTGACATCCACGTCCGTGGTTTGCCAGGATCGGTAACGACCATTGGGCAGGGTCAGGGCAATCGTGAATTCGTCCTGGTATTCCAGGGCACCGGAGATTCGCTGACCATTGGCCTCGGTTACCGTGACCATGGCAGCTGAAGGGCTTGGGCCACGCCGGTCAGCCCGTGGATTGAGCATGCGCATCATCAGTTGTAATCCCTGCATGCGGGAGCCGATGCCCGCCAGGTCGCGATTGGCTGCATGGCATGCCGTACAGTGATCGTCGAAGTATTGCTCGCCTGCGTCGGCATCACCAATAGCGACATCCTCGGGCAGGACTGAACGGCGTCCTCCCTCCAGCGTAGCAAACAGGTGACGCTGGTTATGTATAAAGGCAACGATAGCTTCCAGGTCATCTGCACTTACGACGCTGGTACTGAAAGCCACCATTTCCGTATTGGGTCTGCCATTGCGCACCACCTCAGCGATCAGGTCACCATTGTCATCGTCGGCCACCAGTTCCGAGCGCACCAGGTCATGGCCACGCGAGCCACCGGCGGCATCACGGCCGTGACAAAAACCACAGGCAGCAGCAAATCGCGCTTCGCCCTGTGCAGCCAGTTCCGGCGGGTAGGGCGGCGCTTCTTCCTGGGCGGCTGCGGCTGCCAACGAGGAAAACAGCAAAGCAAAAATTGCTGCCGGTAAAGACGTTAGTCCTTTTATATGTACATTCATGCGAATTAGTCCTTATCCGGTGAAGTAGGAAAGAATACCGATAACGATGGCGACCAGGATTGCAGAACACGCGATATCCATGGTGGTGAGACTGCTGCGTTCGGCTTCACGTTCCTCGGCAGTCAGCGTGCCAAAGGCCAGGCCCTTGATGCGCTGGTAATCCGGTGGACTGGTGGCCAGCGTCACTGCGATACAAAGCGCCACTGAAAACAGGAACAGGAAAATCGCCATGTGTGAAAAGTTGATGGTCGCAAAGGCGAAGGCAATCCCGGGGATATCAGCACCAGCTGCAATTTCTGCCTGGTACCAGATTTCCGAACCCAGGCGTAACACCAGCATGACCAGTCCTGCCATGAGTGTGGCAATGGCAGCCTGGGCATTGACCCGCTTCCAGAGAATGCCGAGCAGGAAAACGGTGGTCACTGGCGGGGCGATATAGGACTGCACATTCTGCAGGTACTGGTACATGATACCGCCGCCGATCTTGCTCATGATGGGTATCCAGATAATGCCCAGTATGACAATTACCGTGGTGGCGATGCGTCCTACCCGAATGAACTCCTGTTCCGTGTGATCGGGTTTGAGTTTTTTATAGATGTCCATGGTGAAGATGGTGGAGCTGGAATTGAACACCGAGGCCAGCGAACTCATTAATGCCGCCATCAGGCCGCCTGCTACCAGTCCTTTCAATCCGGTTGGCAGCAGGGTAGTGACCAGCATGGGAAAGGCGCGATCAGCCTGGGATACCTGGTAGGTTTCCGGCTCCTGGATGGTCAGTGCCAGAGCAATGATGCCGGGTACCAGGAAGATCATGATGGGCAGCAGTTTCAGGTAAGCCCCGAAAATGGCCCCGCGCCTGCCGATTGTAATATTGTTGGCTGCCAGCGTTCGCTGCACGATGTACTGGTCGGTACACCAGTACCAGATGCCGACGATGGTGCCGCCGAACAAAAGACCGGTCCAGGGAAAGTCCGGATCGGACATGGGGCGCCACATGTTGAAATGATCGGGGCTCACAGCCGTAATCGTAGTCCTGAGCTGGTTCCAGCCACCGACTTCCTGCAGCCCAAGCCAGGTAATCAGGGACGAACCGAGTATCAGGATGACAGTCTGGAAAGCCTCGGTATACACCACGGCACGCAGGCCGCCGATGATGGTATAGATACCGGTGAAAATGACGATGCCGATTGCGCCATACCAGAAAGGGATGCCCAACAGTTCCGATACCACGATACCACCGGCATAGATCGTGACCGACACCTTGGTCAGCACATAGGCAACGATGGAAAACACCGACAGGAACCAACGTGAATGTTCATCGAAACGTTTTTCCAGGAACTCCGGTGTAGTGAAAACGCCACTGCGCATGTAGAAGGGCAAAAACAGCCAGCCCAGCAACAGGACAATCCAGGCGTGCAATTCGTAGTGGGCCATGGGTGTGCCTGACTCAAAGCCGGTTCCTGCAAGTCCCACCACATGCTCGGAGCCGATATTGGAAGCAAAAATGGAAGCGCCAATCACGAACCAGCCAACATGGCGGCCGGCAAGAAAGTAATCTTCAGTGCTTTTGTTTTTTTGTAGCGCTACCCAGACGGCAATCCCGATGATGAGCAGGAAATATACAGCCAGGACAACATAATCCAGCCCGCCGAAAATTGAATCCATGCCGGGAACCCCTTTCTTATTATTATGTCAGGTAGGCAATGAAAGCATGAATCCGGTGCATTGTTAACCGGGAATTGTGTTGTTATCGATCACTGGTGGCAGGTGTTTCTGTACCGGCCCGGATGTTGCGGCGCAGTTGTCAGAAAATCAGGAAAGGAAAATGATGAAAGCCTGGGTTGTCGGGAAAAACGGCCGCAAAATAGAATCTGGCAACTTTATGCTAGTGTAATCAGACAGAGTGTCCCTGTAGCCAGTCCAGCTAATCGAGCTGCAGGATTTCTTCCACCATTTGCCTGGCGGTCGCAAGATCCAGGTCAGTATGTGAAGTCATGGGCACATCGCCCCAGACACCTTCCCCCCCTTCGATAATGCTCTGCACAAGCCGGTCGATCACCTCGTCGCTTGCCGTATAACGCTGTGCGATTTCCGCGAAAGACGGGCCAACAACCCGGTTTTCAACACGGTGGCACACCAGGCAGTCACTTTCACTGAATATTTCAGGCGCTTCTATGCCCGCCTGGGATAACTGCTGTCTCTGGATTGCCTGCACTTCTTCATCGGGCTGTCCCGGTTCCAGGCGCAACAGGACGCCATCTGCATGATCGGTCAGCAGGTACAGCAGACCGTCAGGACCCTGGGTGACGTAACGGATGCGTTGGCCCAGTTCCTTGAACATGGATTCCCTGCGCACTTCACCATTTTCATTGAATGCGATGCGTTCAAGGTGGCCCGTGCCATTGATGCGGCCCTGGATCATGGACGTCACAAACAGGTTGTTTTGCCAGTTGGGAAAGGCATCCCCGGTATAAAAGGTCATGCCGGCGACGGTAATGGAAGGGACCCAGAACACTTCAGGCAGTTCCGTGCCCTCTATCCAGGGGCGGTTGTTCAGCCGTGTCCCGTCGTAATCACGCCCGAAGGTGGCCAGGGGCCAGCCATAATTGGCCCCGGGCCTGAGAATATTCACTTCATCGCCCCCCTGTGGGCCATTTTCCAGCTCCCATATTTCACCGGTTTGGGGGTGAATGGTGAAATCCATGACGGAGCGGTTGCCCCAGGTGAAAATTTCCGGCAGCGCACCCTCAACAGCGTAGTAGGGATTGTCAGCAGGTGCCGTGCCATCAGCATTGATGCGCAGGACCTTGCCGATATGTGAATCCAGGCTTTGCGGAGCATCACGGTCGATGCGGTGGGAAACACCGAATATGAAGGTGCCATCGGGCAGGAACAGGCCGCGGGTCGAAGCACCACCCGGGTGTGCGGCCCAGGCATCGGCTTCAAAGACTTCTTCCAGTTCCACCACCTGGTCGCCGTTCCAGCGTCCTCTTGCCACGGCAGTCGTCATCCACAACCCGTCCGGGTCGTCAGGGTTTACCCCTTCCTTGATCCAGGTGAAATAGAGCAGGCCGTTGTTCGCAAAGTCAGGGTGGGCATTGACGTCAAACAACTGCTGCAGGGAAAAGGCTGCTTTCAGGTCACCCACGGGCTCTTCCATCAACTGGCCATCGCGATACAGGCGTACCAGGCCGGTTCGGCGTTCAGTAAAAAGGATGTCGCCCAACTCGTCATCACCGGATTCGGTGCCCGGAATAAATAACATGCCGTAGGGAGTATCCATGCCGCGCGTGACCACGGACAGCCTTACGCGTTCCTGTTCAAAGGTGCTGAATATCCAGGGGCCATCATCGAGGGCCGGGGGGGCAAACTGGGCAGAAACGGTCACTGGCAACAAGGCGGCCGTCAGGACAAAGAGTAAGTTAATCAAGTTTAGCTGCCACCGCATTCGTTGCACCTCCATCAATTGTGGCGTTCGGATGCCACGGTGATTATTCCTGGTTGGCTTCGCTTACCTGGCGTACCAGGGTATCCAGGAATATCTGTTCAAACTCTTCAACGTGGGCCTTGTAGCCATCGGGGTCATAAAACGGATTGGGATCATTGGCACCGCGGTTTTCCAGCTGCTCATACTTGGCATCCAGGCCATAAAACACACCGTGTGAACTGGTCCAGACTTCGGCCGGAATTTCAGCTGCCCGGCGGTAGGTTGCCAGGATATCGCTGGCGATTTCCGGATAATCTTCATTGCCCACGTACTGCAGGAACTGACCATTGAGACTGCATTCGATAAAGCCGTAGTAGGTGCGCCCGTTTTCTTCCAGGGGCAGGCTCCAGGCCAGGCAGCCTTTCGTGTGGCCTGACTGAACATGGGCTGTCAGCGTGGTGCCACCCAGAGATACCGTGTCGCCATCATCCACAATACGGTCGATGGGTTGCTGCTTGCCGCCGGGTGCTTCAAAGGCTTCGTGGTAGGGCACTTCCAGGCGACCGACGACAA
>Ga0181592_10002045_pt1 | contig 16566 bp, 18 predicted proteins | sample 071ome_20_FD_133755 | JGI IMG/M metagenome (GOLD analysis project Ga0181592, IMG submission 133755) | Coastal salt marsh microbial communities from the Groves Creek Marsh, Skidaway Island, Georgia - 071412BT metaG (megahit assembly) | ecosystem: Environmental > Aquatic > Marine > Intertidal...
ATCAACGATTAAGTCCCATTTAGCTGAGTCTGTATTAGTAGATATTGGTAATGAACCTGAGGATGTATGTGCTGTGTTAGCAAGATAGATGTTATTATTCGTTGTATCTTTAACAATGTCTCGCTTGTTAAAATCAACAGCTGCTGCCCAATTGCCACGATTGTCACCAATCTGTTCACCAATAACTGGATCACCATTAGCATCAAATGCTAGTGTTTTATTTGCACGCACAGTGTTGATTGGTAATGTCATATTTACTGTAGTTGGATCTGTGTTAGGCGCACGTAATGCACGATCAGCTTGTTCTTGTACTTGTTGTACAAAGATAGTCTGACTATCAAACTCATCGTTTAATGAGGTAGCAAATAGAGGACCACCAGTTGTAAAGTCTGTTGTTCTTTCAATTGTTCTTGCGCCAACAATAGTAATACGATCATCAGCATCTGGTGTAGTTGGGACGTTGGTACCAGTAACAATAGTCACTGAGCCTGTGCCGTCAGCATCGACAGTTACAGTATAGTCGGTAGTTAGTGTTAGCTCTGTGTCATTGAAATATACATCAATATCCGTCTGAGCTAAGACTTCAAAGTTAAAGGCGTACGGGCCTGTACCAGCAGAGCCAGTATAAACTATACGCCTAGTTGTGCTTGATATATCGATTGCCATTATTCTTCCTCACCGCTTACAATTATTTTGTTTAAAGATTGCCCTTCATTTATAGCTTCAGTTTTTAACTCTTTAACCAGCTGAATTCTTTCTCGCAACTCATCATCTTCCATAATTAATTTCTGCTTTGCACCACTGTAAGCATCAGATATTAATTGTTTTATATTAGCTGCAACTTCTGCTTTATCTGCATTAGGTAAATTAACTGCGGCCTCACCTAATTTTAATATACTATCTTCTAAAAGTCCATCCTCTGTAGCGATTTCAACCAATCTATCAAACTGTAAATCGCTTAATTTAACGCCATCAAAGGTCCCATATTTATTATATATCTGAGGATCAGCAACATTATACTCATTAATCACTGTCCAAACCCCAATATTTATACCATCACTCTTTTTACTAGGAGAATAGAAATCGTTCAGATTGCCAACTCCGTTGTATTTTACGTCCCCAGTCAGGGGGTCTCTTTCTCTTGGCAACTGAGAACTACATGCTGAGTTTCTTGAACATGCTCTTTGTAATACTTTTGTCCATTTAGATACTAATGGATTATTGTTATATTGATCTTGCATATACATTGGAGCTTTAATAGCACTCTGTGTTGGATCATCCATTGTTTCCAATCTTGCATACCATGAACTCCATGAACCACCCACATGAACTTCTTTTCCACCAACATCTACAGTAAATGGAGTAGTAGGAATTTTAGCGTCAATACCGACTTTGTTTAAATCAATCTCTGATGGAAGGCCAGCATTAGGAAATCCATTTACAACATAATTACTGTACACTTCATACACCTCAGCAAATTTAGCATATACAGCATTTTCGCCTTCTTTAGGGTCTGTTCTTAATACATCGACAATCTGACCCATGCCACTTAACAGCGGATGCGAATTGATGTATTCCATTGTGGCAAATGTTGAACCAACCACTAAATCTAACATATCTTCATCACCTGGATTTAACTGCGCATATTCACCATTAGTTGCACCCATTGCAATTAATACAGATAATGGCTCAATGCCCTGGTAAGATAAGAATATACGATTTTTTAGATTACCTTTACCTACTGATACATTACTTAAACTTCTAAACTTCTCAATTGTTTCTTCACTAAAATCAGTAGAGTCAATAACAAATGAATATGGCTGCCATCCTTGTGCAATCATTGCTTGTCTATCTTCAAATCTAAATGGACCCGCTCCAGTTACTCTTCCATCCATTGCAAGACCACTAACATAGTAAGATATTGCACTACCTGTCGTCATTCTAGATAAAGCTGCATCACGCTTTACTCCACCAGCTTTAAAGTTTTTCCAAAATCTAGGACTAATCGCAGCTGTATATACATTACGCTCTAGTACAGATCCAACCAAATTACTTGTGACTTTAAAGAATGGCGCCCATACTTTAAGTAAAGGATTTTGAGTCATATTCTCTAATGCTCTCAAACCACCTTCTAAGTCTTGAGTATGTGTTAAATATCGAGAATGTTCTGTTGCAATCTCTAACATCTCATCGGTAGGATCTTTCATGATATTGACAAAGAACTCTTCCGATAGTCTTTCTGCTTCATCTGTGCTAATGCCTTCGTCTATTAGTCTTTCTTTTTCTAATACTTTGCGACGTAATGCTTCACTTTTTAATTTTGCATAAAAGCCAAATGACTTCATAGCTTCATCTTCAGCTGCTAATAAACGGCCATGATAAGTTGATGATGTACCTGTAAATTTAGCTACTCTGTCAATAATAGGAGATCCAGTTAAGTCCTCAAAATCACCACGACCAACTGGATTTTCATAATCAATCTTTGTTGCTCTATCTCTTAAACGATTATGCCTTGCTGTTTGCCAAAATGCTTGTAATGCATCTCCGATTAAACCAAAATGCCACTTACCTTCTTCAATCACCTGTACCATGCGCATACGATCTGATGGATCAACTTGAATTTTTTCTGGTAAGTATTTGTTGAATTTAGATATGCCCTGTCTAACTTTGCCAATTCCCCATGTGCCAATGTTTTCTAATTTTGTCATGTGGCTTAATGAAAAGAAACCTAATATATTACGTGCGTGTGTTGGTATGCCAGATACAAGGCCAGTGGTGTAAACATTAGAGATGATTCTTGCAATACGTCGATGGAATGGCTTACCATTACCTTCAGCTATCAATCTTCGTTGTGTATTATCGAGAGCATTGTCATACTTCTCTGCTAAACTTTCAATCACAGATTGACCATCATTGCCTTTACGTAGAGGATTTATAGATGAAGAATATTCATCAAACTGACTAATGACCTCATCAAGTTTCTTAATATCACCTGGTTTTCTTGCTTCTCTTAATATACCAAGAGATCGAGCAATATCTACTTGCTGACCTTTTAATCGACGAGCCATTAATCCTTCTAACGTCAACATGTGTTGAAATTCAACTAATAAGTTTTTATCAATCACACCTCTTCGCTTATTCTCAACAACCTGTTTTGCTAAATCTTTAGTTTTCTTACCAACGGATGATAAGAAATGAAACTCTTTAAATACTGTATATGGATCCGCAATAGTAGGGCCACCTTCTTTTGCTTTTGCAATGATTTCTTGTACAAACTTATCATCATATTCATAACCAGAACGATTTAAAGAATCAGCAATGTCTTTATATTTAATCCGTTTAAATTTATCTAGTTTTAAATCTTTAGCAAGTGTTTCTATCTGTATAGCAGCTTCCTCATCAGTGCTTAATTTCTTAGGATTAAAAACTGTTTTACGTTTGCCAATGATATTTTGCGCTTCATTTAGCAATTCTCCACTTTTAAATTTTGCTGCAATATCTTTCCAGTTAATAGCAACATCTATCTTTTCACCAGTAAATACTTCCTCATCGGTAAATGATATTTCAGGAGCTTGTGTGTCTTCAGCTAATGTTTCTGGTTCTTCCGGGACATCTGGAATCATGGAAGGTTCATCCATGTGACCAATTTGCGCTTTTGGATCTACAACATTTCCTTGAGATCTAACAAATTCATTTTCATCAATAGCATCTTCTTCAGGACGAACACGAATTTTAGTTGTAGCTAACTGTTTATCTTGTTCTTCTATTTCAGTAGATATTTTAGTTAGATTTTCTTGTAATTCTTTACTCATAATTCAGACTCTTTAGGTTGAACAGTTGTAGATTTGGTAGTTGGTTTTAATTGCTTAAATAATCCTTTTACAAATTTTGTAACAACTCCTGTAGGAGCAAGTATTTCTGCCACCAATTCAGCAAAGTCATCTTCAAACTCAAAACCAAATTTATCAGTCATAAACTCTTTTACTTGTTTAATATTAGGTAGTACAGTGTCTTGGCTAAACTCTTCTAATGCAGCATCAAGCGCGGTAAGCTTGTTCTTATCTTGTAAGATTTCATCAAATGATTCTGCTAATTCTTCATTGCCAGCGCTTTTAGACAATTCACGACCTAACAATAACATTGGCATACCAAATGTTCTTTGATATGCTTCAGAGCCACCTTTGATTAATCTTTCAAACTCCCCAGGAGTGCCAATTGCTGAGGCTACAGCAGATCGAGACATACGCTCATAAAAGTCTGCCCCTTCCTCAAAACCTTGATTCATTTCTTGCATTGTTTCTTCAGTCATACGTTGTTCAGCTTTTTCAAGAGTGATGTCTTTACGCTCTAGCTCAGGTGTATTATCAGTAATCATAGACTTATATTTCGATTGTATATATCTTTGCTCTAAACTCATTATTGATTTCTCTCTTGTTGTCTAATTAAAGATTTAATTTTAGTCCTAAACTTGTTTAACTGTACTCTATTAAGATTATAGTCTGATAAAAACTCTTGTATTTCTTTATCTGTATCTAATCCTTTTAAGTCGTCAATACTATCAAAATTAATCTCTATATCTGTTGCTCCAATCTCTTTTAAAATGGTATTAATATCTGTTGTTGCTTTAGTGACAATCTCTTCCATCTCGTTGACTTTATTTTCTTCTAATAGACTTTTTGCATTCTCATAGACACTAAATCCTTCATTCTTATCAAACGCTTGGTAAGCTCTGTCAAATAATTGAGTAGACATTTTGTCAAATAATCGTTGTGATTCAGCATTCATCATGTGATAAGAGGTATATTCTTCATACCCTAAACCAACTTTTAATTGTTTTAATCCAGTATTAATACGAGTTACTACATTGGTATAATCGCCCATTAAGCTGACATAACCTTTAGGACTAATCAATCCCTCATCATAAGCAGCTTGTACTGTACCTGGTTCTTCACCCCTTAATATTCTGCCTTTTAGTTGTGCCGCAAAAACAGCTTGCTCATCTGTTTCTACAGGGCCTCCTCTGTACCTATCTTGTTCAGCAGAATTTAATACAATACCCATCTGAGATTGTTTTTGTATGATTTGCTCACCAGTAATTTCACGATTAGCCCATTGCTTTTCTAATTTAAACAACTCTGCTTGTTCTTCAGCTTTAAGTCGATTGGTATTTTCTGTTTGAAACTTATACTTATTACCAGCTTCTTTAAGATATGCTTCCATCAAGCCTTCTTTGTCTTTCTGTTCCAAAGCCTCATAAGCAAGCTGCATCTTGCCTAACTTTCCAGAACGAATCATATCAACAACATTCATCCCTTCTTGTTTCATCTCAGCTTGTGTATTTGGATCTAATAAATATTTTACAACGCCTCTTTGAAATGCACGTGATTTTATGTTTTTAAATGTTTGTAAGTTTTCTTCAGCCTTACCTGGATAACGAGATATTTGACCATTCAATCTTTGTAAGTCAGGCGACAACATAAACATAGTTTCTGCATAATTGTATCCACTATCTCTTAATAAAGATTCAAAGTCTGTACTAAATTGATTAATAGAGTTTTCAATCTTAAATTGTTGTACAGCATTTTGTCTGTTAACGTAATTAGTTAAAGCTTTGGCATAAACTGTACTACCTTTAATAGTCATAGATGCTTTAAACTTTTGTGATTTTAATGGACTAATCTTACCTAGCGTATCGCTGTATCCATCGATCTCAGCTTGAATGTCAGCAGCAAAAGCATTAAGATCTTCTACTTCCATACCAGCTTCTAGTGCCGCACCTATTTCACTATATTTCTTACTTAGGTCATATTCAAAATCTTGACGTGTATATTCTGCTTGAGCTTCTCTAGCAGCATCACCAAAGACTGTACCTGTTTGTGCATACAGTTTTGATGGATCATCATTGTTTTGTACAGCAGTAGCAATTTGATCTAGTGTAGGTCTATTAGTAACTGCATATTGTAAACCTTGACGTTCAGCAGTTTTTTCCATACCTTTGTATGTAAGATTCATAATCTGATCTAAACGTTTATTTAATGTTTCAGAAGACCTAATGGCTTCTTTGACATTAGATTGATCTAAATTAAATCCACTTGTAAGCTGTGCTGATCTTTTATATCTATCTACCATAATTTACCCTATGCAAAAGGATTGCCTCCTAAGCGTCCATACAAGTATGTTGCCGTACCAAGCTTGGATGCCGCATCTAGCACAGATCCATTGACAACTTGCTCTTGTGTTGCTTTGTATATATCAGATTGTACATTTCCAGCAACTAAATCATTTGCTAAATCTAGTGTAGCAATTTCATAATCACGGCCATATTCTTTACCACTTACTGTTTCTAGTAATTTAGTTGATCCATCTAATCCAACTACACCGCCACCATAAGCTTTAGCTAAATTAGCTGCATTAATTCTATGTATCTCTTTCATTCGGTCAATACTTGCATTTACAGCATTTAATCTTTTCATTTCAACATTTGCTTGTAGTTGCAAATCTTGGATTTCGTACATGCTTTTTCTGTACTGTCCTTGGTTTAAAGTATTAATAATGCTTGAACCAGTGCCTAAAGCATATAGCCATGGCCTTGCTGCCTCTAAAGTAAAGCCAGATAACAATCCACCACCACCAGCAGCACGTAATGCAGTTCCTGGAGATAAGAATGCTGAGTTCATAAACATAGAAGAACTAGCCCCAGCTAATGGCCCAGCTGCCATAGAAGTTACAGTAGGTAATGCTGCTGATGCAGCTATACTAGTATATACTGGTGCAGAAGCTGCTAATGCTGATGTTCCAAATGCGGTTCCCGCTGCTGGTGCTGCTGCCATTCCCATAGTTATGTTCCCTCGTGTGTTGCTACTTTATATTCTAAACCTAGTAATGTGAACTTTAATGGGGTGTTTTGAGTCACTGTAATTTGCCCCTCATTACTATATCCAAGTATACCATGAAGTACCTTTGTTCCTGTAAATTCAGGGACTGGGCTACCTAAAGCACCAGCACCTAATGTTCTAATTGGAACTAAGTTTCCATTGATAACTAAATTTTGTGTTTCATACAACAATGCATTAACTTCAACAATACGTTTCTTAAATCCAATACGTGTGCCTGATTGTATTTTAATATCTACTGGCATTGTTTTTACTTCAACATCAAAATGCATACCTACTTCACATGATGTTGTTGGTGTATTGGTAAATGTCACTGCACTATCAGCAGTTTGATCTTCCTCGACTAGACCATCTGAAATAACATGGACTGTTTGTCCATCAATGTGTGATGCATTTAAACTAGCTACCGCTCCCCCAGTAACTGCACAATCAGTAGCAACAGCATCATCAAATACTTCAACATAGTATTTGTCTACACCTCCATCACTTCTTTTCACTACTGCATAAATGTCTGTAATATCCACACCCACATCAATGTATGATCCATTGGTAACAAACTCACTAGGAGCAATAACATTCTGTAATCTTAATAATGAAAACACAGCCATGGTGCCATCATCTTCGTTAACAATAAATAACAAGTCATTTTCATCAGTTGCTACACCACGTCTAATATCCATACGCTTAGGTCCTTTGAGTAAATGACCAGCTAATAATGAGATTTTAGAAGTAATATATGTTAATTGTGTATCTGAATATGCAATCTCAGATAATTGCTTACCTTGTCTTTGTATAAATAAAACACCAGATTCTAATTGTTTAACTCTTACACCCTCACGACAACCATTACGTGATGTAGATGATAAGAAGAAATCTGTTGGAGTAATTGGAGTTAATCCTTCTTGCGGAACGTAGAACTCACCACCCGTAGTAAACACTTGCAGATCACGACCACTAATAATATCAACGATAGCATTAAAAGTATTAGTATCAAGAGTAGCTTCAACAGCGTCATCATCAAGTCCTTCCACTGGTTCAAAGTCAAAAAACAATGCTACCTTAGATCCCCATATTGTTGATGGTCTAGATTTACTACCACCAAAGAATAGTCGGCCTTGGTGAAATGTTACTGTTCTAGGCCATCCTCTTGTGCCTGACCATACATCTTCATAGCCTGTTTCTAGCTCCCAACTACCAGATGCAATAGCAGATGTATCAAAGAATGGAAACTCAGTCACAACATTAACTGATGTAGAGCTATTATATTTAACTATCTTTGCTCGACCTTGAGGATCTGCATTAATGTATTGACCTACATGTCCTGAATTAAATACGCCAGCTGAGGTTGTTAATGTAACTTTACCTGACACATCTGATGGTGTTAATGTCGCTGCTGGGTTAGATGTAGATAATGTAAATGCATATTGTGGCGTTGAATCAAACGAGATGTTTGATATTGTCCATGTAGAATCACTAGCTCCACGCACAATCTTTTTAGGTTCCATGTCTTCATGCACAATAATTAATGTATCAGCTGACTGTGTATAACACATTGTATCTAACTGAGCGCTAGCAATTGTTGTTGTTAAATAATCATTACCAGAACCATTAATGTTTGTAATCAATGTTTTGTTTTTAAATACATACATACGATTATTAGTAAACGCAAGCATGTAACTATCTGATACAGAGAATTCAAAGTGTACAAGACGCACACCATTGGCTGGGCTACCACCTAGTTCTGTAATGTATTTAGTTCCTGGACGACGTGTAACTCCACCTTGTGGTTGACAAATTACATTCTTAGCTGTTTCTAAACCATTGCGATATGCTTCAAGATCAACACGAGAACGGACAAGTGGATCTAGTTCACCTGTTGTAAAGTTCGTTTGTATGCTAACAAAACGAGTCATTAATACCTCACATTAATTAATGAGAAATCTTGTATTGCGTTTGTTGGATTTCCTTGACCATCAATACTCATTGCTTGACGCATAAAACCACCACGGCCATTTTCACCAGGAGTGCCTTCAGCAATTGTTCTCCAATAATCTGATTTATCTACTTGATCAGTAATTGGCATTGCTAAGTGCCAAGCCATTTCATATTTGAGTAATTGTACAAAGTAATGTGGTAATGCATACTCAGGTACATTGTATTGATAATCAATATATACTTTTTCGTAGTCTGTTAATAATTTATCACCTATAAGACGATATTCTCTTCGTCTTGGGATACCTACCTTTTCTGAATCATATACTGCATTTGGTCTGCCAATAATGTCAGATGGTAGTTGATATTCGTATTTGTATTCATTTGTTGGCGTTGTAACTAATCGACCTAATTGTGTCTTCTTGAATGAAAATGACCAATCATACATAGTCAGTGTACGAATCTTAATATCCGGATAAAGTCGATCACAAATATTAGATTCATCGGTTCCTTCTGTAAATGATGATATTGGGTTTGCACCAAGCATGAGTAATGCATCAGAGCATATTCTTATATCGGTATCACCTGTAGCCATTTTGTTTCCTTTAAATGTGCAAATAGGTAGGCACCGAAGTACCTACCTGATCTGCATTAAACAACTTAGTCGCTGTCAGTAGCTGATATAGCTGTACCATCACTGATGTCTACAACGCCAGAAGCGTTAGAAACAACAGGGTGTAAGCTGTATGTTGCTGTACCGCCAGTTGATGCATGTAAGTAGATTAAGTCGCCTACTTTTAATAATGATGATGCATCATTAAAGTAGCCTGATGCGTCTACAGCTGTTTTAGCATCTGTGGTTTTATAACTCCAAACTTGAGGAGCATTACCAGCTTTAGACTGGCCACCGATTGGTTGCAAATTGTCTTTATTATAAGCCATGTGTTATCTCCTTAGATTAAGTTTCGTCTGATTTAACTTCGACAATACCTTCCGCGTCAATCGCTACGGCACCAGCAGAGAACATAGAGTTCACTAAGAACGATGTTTTTTCTGGTACGTAGTTGATTTCAGTTTTAGGACCCATGCCTTCAGCGTAACCAACTGCGTCTTTGTGGAACGCCCAGCATGAGCGAACATCACCAGCAGCAACTGGTAAACCACCTTCAGCACGATCACCAAGAACGTGGAATGTAAAGCCTAAGAATGTATTAATTTCACCTTGAACTAATGCTTTAATAGAAGCATAGTCAGATGATGTTAATTTCTGTTCAGCTAATAATGAAGATAAGTTGTTAGCATGAATAATCATGTGACGATCTGTTGGAGGAACGTTGTTTGCGTCCATTGCTTTCTTAGCAGCTAAAAGCTTGTCTAAGTTTAAGTTAGTGTCTGCGCCACCAACTGATGTAGCAATAACGTTACCCGCAGCTAATGATGCAGCTGCAAGAGCGTCAAGAATAAGTTGGTCTTGACGACGACCGATAGCATTAGCCACAACTTGCACTAATTCTTGTCTTTCATCAAAGTTAACTTTTTGTTGCATGAAGATGTCAGAATATTCTGCTGCATTCCAATCTTCCATTGTAGCTGTTACTTGTGAGAAATCCACATTCAATGGTGTTACGTCTGTTTGTGGAACTCTTAGAGTAGCTACGCCTTTACCCGCTTTAGGGAATTTTGCTGTCGAACCTTCAACGCCGCGTCTTTGTCTAACCGCACCAACTAATTGCGCTTTAGCTTGGTAAGCCTGTTTAACTTCGGCATCAAATAAGGTAACAAAAGCATTAGATAATCCAATAGCCATTATTGACTCCTTATAGTAATTAATAAAATTGTGTATTAATCGCTGAGGTGTGCCAGAAATCTGGGCCAGTGCTTGCTATTTACGATAGCCAGTCGACAAGGTTACTTGCGTTTAAGGGTTACAATGAATATGTAATAGGCCTCATTCCCGATTTTACATGGGAACAAAGCCTATTGTCAAGCGTTTAACCGAAGTTTTGAGCGAATGCTCTTTCGACTTTCTTACGATATGATGGGTCGTCTTTATATCTAGGATCAGCTACCATTTGATATAACTCTTCTTTAGATGGCGCCCCTTCTACTGGAGTAGTTTCAACAGGTACACGGCCTTCATAAGATGCTCTGAGTTTTTCTAATGCAGCAATACCTTTAGCAGTGCCGCCCATTACCTTAAACTCTTCAAAGTCATCATTACCCCATACACCCTTTTGAACTAAACCTGTTGCCCATTTAACAATACCATTGATTCTTGCTTCAGCATTAGGGCCTAAAGCTTTACGCTCTTGTTCTAAATTCACAGATGCTTCTTGTGCATTAGCCATGTTCATTTCTACAACTTGACCAACTAAGTCATCTAATGCTGCTTGACTGACACCATATTGTGATGCCCAGGTCATTACATGACTTCTTAAAGGATCATCTTCAGGAACATCACCAAAAGCAGATGTATCATAATTACCATCTTTAGGTGCTTTGTGTTTTCCTTGTGAGATTTGTTTACGTAGATCCATCCAAGATTTAGCAATGCCTTCTAGATCTGGCGCCTCTTCATCAGACTTCCAAAAGTTTTCAGGCCACCAATCAGGTCGCTCTAATGGCTCGTCTTCCTCTTCACCTGTAGCAAATTCTTGCTTTGCTTTTAGTTCTTCAGGATCACGATGATCTACTTCTGTTGCTTGAGGGTTAGTTTCAGTTGATTCTTCTGGCTCTGGAGTTGCTCCATCGAGTAGGCCAGTAGATTCTTGAGCTTCCTCTTGAACACTAGGCTCGATTGTTTCTTCCATTTATAATTTCCTTGCTCTAATTAACCTTGCTTCTATATCCTTCACTATTGAATTTTGTCCTTCTCGGTAAAATGCGTAGCTTGGATCGCTACCCGGCAAAGCAACGGGTTGCTCAACGACTGCTTCACGCAGCCATTTCATTAGTTTTTCCCCGTCCTCACCCCCTAGGACACGCAGACAAAGACGATCTATATCGTCTCGCTTTTGATTAGCATCACCTCGTTCTAATGGTAATGCTTCTTGTAAATCTTCCCATCCAGCCATTTATTATCCTTCTTGCTGTGCAGCCTCAACTGCCATTTGCTGTTGCATCTGTTGTTGCATTTGTTGTTTCATCATCATACGTTCTTGTGGAGTTGGTCTTAATCTTTGAGGAACTCCAAGCTTCTCTGCAACATAATCCATCATTTCATCAATCTTGATATTCATCGCACCTTCTGGTCCAGCTTGTTGTGCAATCTGTGCATACTGTAATATGTTCTGTACATCATCCATATTCTGTGCCATTGCTAATGGAGCCACTGGTGCAATCTTGATTTCTAAACCATTTACTTTTAATGGTAGAGATATTATACCTTGTTGATCCATCACTTGTAGTATTTTGGATACTAAAGGTATCATTGTTTCATTAATTAAGCGACCAAATGCAGAACCAAGATTCTGTGATAATTCTTTCATTCGTTCTACTACTTCTGTTGCTGATCGAGCTGACATATTATCTGGTGGTAATGACTCATCTAATAAGATACGCTTAATGTTAGTACGTAAATCATTCATTACAATATTAGATACATTAAAGTCGCCTGATCGTGGTAATGGTCTTAGTGATTCACCTTGTGGCCCACCATTACGTGCAACAGGAATAATTGCACCTGGCATAATTTTTACTGTGTTAGGATTTAATACGCCATCATCAGCAGCTGTATACACACCACTAATTGCTAAAGATGCATTTTTTAAGACTAACTCTAATGTCTTGTTAAGAGTTTTAATATCAGGCAATGCTGTAATTAATGGACCACGACCATAGATCTCACCCGCTACTTTTGCATAACGAGATACAACCCATGGGCTATATTCCATACGTCTATATACTAATTCTGTTTTAGAATCTTTATGAATAACATGATAGCAATAATCACCACGCTTCTGATCAAATACAGTTGCTTCAATTAACTCTACATCATCTGTTGGTTTTTGATCAATCTTAGTTTGTATTTCATTAGGAATCTTTGCATCAGGATATTGTCTTTGTATAGCCTCACCCTTCATTCGTATACGTCGGTATACATTATCAACTTGGCCATTAGCCCCTTCTTCAATAGATACTAGATATTGTGGTACAGGAATAAAGTTAATTGGATTAACAGAATCACCTGGTTGAATCATCATAACTGCGGTACCAACTGATAAGTCAAGCAAGAACTCACCAATAGCTACATCAAAGTTAGATTGTTTCAATGTATCAAATAGTTTGTCATTATATAAATCTAATGCAGCTTGAGCTTCAGCATTTCTTTCTTGAGGAATATCAGCACCTGGCTCTAATCGACACCACTTACGTTGTGGAGGGAATATGCCTGACTGCATACGATTAGCAAATCGTTGTGTAGAGTTGATGGCAGTAGAATCAAATACACGATTCATTTTCTTATTACCGCCTACTTTACCATCGTAATGGCCATCATATAAGTTACGCTGTGGAAGAGCAAACTCATACGCTTCTTCATATAAGTTTCTAAAGTCTTCTTTTCTTATTAATGCTTTCTCATGTCTCTTTAAAACATCTTCAGCACTTAAACGCATCATCTCTGCCATAATTATCCTTTTTTATTCCTTGCTGCAAATGATCTTGCCGCTTCCTTGCTACCAAAACCCCAAGCACTTAATGCTTTTTTAAGTCTTGTTGGTCTCCCTTTTTCATCCTTTAAAGGACCAGCCATCCCACCAAAACGTGCAGCAAAGCTGACACGCCTACCATGAGTACCAGACTTCTGTGGTGGTTTAAGATTTGATCCTTCAGTTCTTTTAAAATGTTTACGTCCAGCTTCATTGAGTCCGCCTTTAGGGTTCTGATGTTTTTTAGCAACCATTATTCAGTCCAACTTAATATAATTTCCATTGCATGTGGATTGTTATTCACGTCTGCATTGGTTAATCTAAATAAGTAATTAGTCAATCCTTTTAAAATAAGATTATTACCACCCACTTCACCACCACCACCTTTTTTACCAACACCACCAGTTAATATTTCTTTTAATATTAATGATCCTGTGCTAGTTACAGTAGGATTAGCTAAAGCTACTCCAGTTGTACTCAGTGTACTTGCTCTATTTCTGTTAATTATTGGTAATGATGTGCCACCTGTTGCACTAGCACCTTCATATAAATAGCCAACTGCATTACCACTAGATAAACCATTAATACCAAATACCGGATTTACTCCTTGTGGAAACGCAATTACAATATCAATGCTAGATCCAGCTGCTACTTGATTATCATAATCAGCAACTAAACCAGCACTAAATGCATGGCCTTCAATTAATCTTACATGTTCAACTGGTCGAGTCGAATAGGCGTCTCTATATTGTTCCATCTATTTTTTCTTTTTAGGAAAACCAGCTACCATATTTTTATAAGCTTTGTCAGATATAGTAGATTTAGATTTAGGACGACTAATACCTTTTTTCTTACGTTCATTGATATTATGATATAAACCTTTTTTCATTTCTTATCTCCCTTAGACTTACCCATGACTTTTTGTAAAATATCTTTAAACACATTGTCACCCATAGTGCCTTTAGTTGTCATATATTTATCTTGAAACTCTAAAAACTTATCACGATCATTTTTAAATAAATATTCCATAGTTTCATCTGTTGGCTTACCATCTTTGCCAAACTTAATCATCTTATCGTCACCACTCATAACATCAATCCTTTTCCTAATGTTGCCGTTCCTAAACCAAGGCCTGTTTCACCAAGCGCTGGCAATCCTGTTGCTGGTTTATCACCAGGTAGTATAGCTTTAGCTGCTAATCCACCTGTGCCACGTCTTAATCTTTTTTGTGATGCTTTAGATTGTTCTGTTTGTCTTTTAGCTCTTGACGCACCAACTTCAGCACTTCTTTCAATATCAGATAATTCACCAGCAGTATAATCTTCACGTTTACCAAAAACATCAAAGTCTCTTGATGTGTATTGTTTTTCTCTAGTGCGTGGATCTATGGTAAATACTGCACCTTCTGGTGCTTTGTAACTGACTGATGTTCTGGCTTGTACACCACCACCATAACCAAATAATGGATGATATGATGGTGTGTAAGGCATACCAAATGGTCCTGTTACTGGAGAGAACTGCCCCATAATTGTTCTACCATAGGTTGTACTAACTTGTCGTTTACCTGGCTGGTATTCACCTGATGGCATTAAGAACTCTTTATCTTGTCGCTCTACAGTACGATAACCTTCTGAAATTTGTTTATCAACTTGTTGATTCCACCAATCTTCGGATTTAAAGATATTACGACCACCAGCAAGATTGATTAAATCTTTTTGTGCTTTTTCAGATGTTGGCAACATACCTCTTGCCAATGCCATCCCAAAGTCTAAGGCTGCCATAACTTATCCTAGTGTTTGTATGTTTTCGTCTTCTAAGCCAGCTTCTGGTGTTAATCTAGATTCAGATAACAACATACGCTTGCCACCTTTTAATCTTGCACGTTTTGATGCTGTCATTTTTTCAGCATAATCTCTTTTTTCTGCTTCAGCTGCCTCTCTTGCACGTTTTGTTTCTTCACGCTGTAATCGTAATGATTCTTCAGCTGCTGATGTGTCTGGCTTACCACCACCAAATGCACCACCCATTAAGTTCTCCTCATCATATATGTATCATCTTTATCTGCACTGTAAGCCATCATAGTACCCTCTGATGTAAAACCAAGACGATTAGCCCAACGTACAGCCCTTTGATCACTACACTTTACAGTAATTTGTATTCGATGTAAATTAAATAATATCTGACAGCTATCAAAGAATGATAACGCACCTTTAGTCATAGCTATTGGGTATCTTCTGGATTCCTCAGCAAATAAAGACCACGCTTCACCAACGCCACTCCAGAGAAACACACAACCAAACATAGCGACAGGCTGATTGTTAACAAACGCAGTAATGCAAGGACCACATTGAGACTGAAACATAATAAGCCGTTTTCTATCTTCAATCGACAATGATTTAGATCCATATTCTTCAATGCCCTTAAAATTAGATAAATGACTTTCATGAAAAGGTAAGTAGTAGCCGTGATTAACATCAGGCATGTTTTTAAGTATTTGATCAACGTGTATTAAAAACATCGAAGTCACTATTTACTACAGTTTGTGAAATTAATGTATTTTGTGTCAAGGCGGACTTGGTCATCCGCTTATGCTCTCCACCACCCAAAAGCAGATAACCAAATGCATCACCTATGTGAGAATGTTCGTTTTTATTAGGACTGTCTCTAAATCGTTCTTGACCAGCACCGACACTGACTCGTTTAAAATGATACCCACCAGCTAAAGATTTTCTCAATCGCTTAACAGAAGTATGTAATACTAATCCAGGTTTGCCCGCAATCAATCGTTGCATAGGAGCCGCTGCTGCTTCACGTCGTACTTGGAAATTATTTGATGCAGTAGGTTGCGCACGCAATCCTAATGTACGTAAATAATCAAATGCTGTGACTTCATAGATCGCATCACGCTGCATACCAGCTGGATCACCCCATACCATAATCTGTGCTTTAGGATATTTAGCGTTAATCTCAGCTAACAGTTGTGTACCAAAACGTTCTAACCCCATATCTTCAGTGACGATTTCATGTAAAATAACCCATCGTCCATTGTTTAATCGCTGTCCTATTGCAGCTGCTGGTGTCAAACCAAAGTC
>Ga0181592_10002058_pt1 | contig 16532 bp, 10 predicted proteins | sample 071ome_20_FD_133755 | JGI IMG/M metagenome (GOLD analysis project Ga0181592, IMG submission 133755) | Coastal salt marsh microbial communities from the Groves Creek Marsh, Skidaway Island, Georgia - 071412BT metaG (megahit assembly) | ecosystem: Environmental > Aquatic > Marine > Intertidal...
AGTCGAACGTCTGTTTGCTTGGCTCTTCAAATTCAGGCGACTGGTTGTGCGTTGCGAATACGATGCTGTAAATTTCATCGGGTTCATCCACCTTGCCTGTGCGATGATCCTAATGCGGCATTTATGAGATAGCTTCTAAATGAGCCGATAGATTCTTATGACTGTTCACAGCTTTTTGCATTCGATGCGTCGAATGGGGGCATTATTCGTGTGCCTTCATGCCGGCATTCGTTTGATGGGGCAGGATGCTGTAGACGTCAAGGACGGCATTTTGCCGGAAACCGATCCGCCAATTGTCAGATCCTTGCACGAACTGGATGTTTTAGGTAACGAACGTATCAGCAACGGTGTGACGGCGGAAATAATCGCCCATGTCTCTTACCGTGACCCGGTGTTGGATGTTCTCTTTGTTCAAGACAACTCCGCGGGTATTTTTGGTGCCGTATTGAACCCTGAGCTCCCTTATTTGGCCGTTGGGACATTGGTTTCTGTTAAAGGGACTGTAGAACCTGGAAAATTCAAACCCTACTTGGCCAATGCCGAGGTAGTTTCATTAAGAGAAAACAGGAGTGCTCCTGAAGCTCATGAGTATGGTCTCCAAATTTTGGAGACTGGGAGACATGACGGACAAATGGTCCGGGTTCAGGGCCGTGTTCGATCCGTAGAAAAAAGCGGCAACTCACTTTCATTGAATTTGCTGAATGAGGGCGGAAAATACACCGCCTTCGTGCGTGATATACCCGATGAAAAGGATGCAGAGTCCTTGATCGATAGTGTTGTTGAGGTGTCCGGGGCGTGCGGTTTTGATTTTGGTGGGGAAAAATTATTATCGGTGCGACTTTACGCAGACAAGTTTCACCAATTAAAGCTGCTGGAGCCTTCTCGAACATCCTTTTCTCAGAGTCCGGTTGAAAGAATTAATGCTGAAATTCAGGGTGAGTCCGTTCAATTTCCAGAGGAACGCATTTTGCTGCATGGCAATTACCTGGGGGAGGCGAATGACGGTCGTATTTATTTCCAGACAACTCGTGAAGGAGCGTTGGTGGAATTGGCACATTCGATAGAAGACCTGGAGTTGGAACGCGGGGACCCGATTGCTGTGTTGGGATGGGGGGGCTTGTAAATGGTGATCCCATCATTGGCATGGAACAAGCCCGTATTGAAAAGCTGGAGCCCGGTCTTGTTCCAACTCTGGCTGAACAGGCAACGGACAAGCTCACTGCGTCCAATCTAAACAGGTGGTTGAGCTTGGAGGGAACCTTGGAGGATGTCGAGACGGTCAATGAGCTACTTGTTTTTCATTTGGAAACCCAAGGGAAACACCTTGCCGTGATGTTGAGTAAGAGTCCCAGCCTGGCTGAAGCTTTGATCCTGCCAGAAGAAGGGAGTCTTCTGGCAGTAAATGGGATTTTGACCTGATTGCCTTCTGAGCAGGGGCTGGGAGAGTTTCCAACGGTCAGAGTCTTTTCACTTGCGGATATAAAGGTCCTCAGTCCGCCCAACTGGTGGACGGTCGAAAGGATTGCATGGGTGTTGGCCGGGGCTGGATTGATTGGGCTTTCTGCGGTGGCGTGGAGTGTGTTGTTGAATCGGCGTGTGAAACAACAGACCTCGGCCTTACGCCAGACATTGGAGCAGGAACGCTTGATGGAGGAGCGATATCGCAAAATTTTCGAATCAGCTTTGGACATGATTTTATTGGCGGATCATCGGGCAAATATCCTTTCAATTAATCCTGCGGGAGCCGAACTGCTGCGAGACGATCCTGCATCCTTCGAGGGGAAATCATTCATGAACTGGGTGTTTCTCGAGGATCGTGGAAAGGCTGAACAGGCTTTTGGGCTGGGATCCAAGACGGGACACGAACTCACGCTGGATGGTGAGGTCGTTGAGTTGCGCTTGATAGCCAAAGGGGGCGAGTCCATATACGTGGAGTTGAGCGTACGCGGGGTGCTGTTAAGTGAGGGAAATTACGGTTATCAATGTATAGCCCGAAATATTGACGCCAGGAAGCAGTCGGAAGCTCATTTGATCAAAGCCAGGAATGCCTCTCGCGAAGCCAATCGGGCCAAGTCTTCCTTCCTGGCAATGATGAGTCACGAATTGCGGACCCCCATGAATGGTGTCATGGGCATGACACAAATGCTTCAGCAGACCAAACTGGATGCACATCAACAGGAAATCGCCAAGACGATCCAGGTGTCATCCAAAGCGATGATGAAATTGATCCTGGATTTGTTGGACATATCCAGAATCGAATCTGATCAGTTTAAGTTATCTGACGAACCGTTTGAGCTGGTGCAAGTCGTTGAAGATGCCCTAGCCACACTTTATCCGGAGTCCATGCGAAAGAAGCTGAATCTGACGCTTTACTGCCAACCCAGAATCCCCAACCAGTTGCGAGGCGATGCCACTCGTATCCGGCAAATTTTACTTAACCTTATTGGAAACGGGATCAAGTTTACAGAGAAAGGAGGGGTGGCAGTCCGTATTTCAGGGGAACCTCAGTCCAAAATGGTTCATCAGATTCGATTTGAGGTAATGGACACCGGGATTGGGCTCGGTGGGTTGCGTCAGCAGGATTTGTTTGAGGCCTTTGTACAGTTGGATTCATCCAATACCCGGAAATTTGGAGGAGCTGGTCTGGGATTGTCTATTTGCAAGCGAATCGTTCAGGCAATGGGGGGAGTGATCGGAGTGGAAGGACAAAGCAAGCAAGGGGCTGTCTTTTGGTTTGAGATCCCATTCAAACTGGCTCATGCGAATTCCTCCATTCGTCCTCCGCAAATGAGCGCGTCCACGGCAGGCAAGGAAGTGAACGTCCTTTCGGAAAACAGCCTGGTTCGCGATTATTTCAGAATGCGATGCAAGGATGTCGGTTTATCCACTCATTTTTTTAAGCCTCAAGACTTTTTGTCGGAAATCCGTGCTGAATCGAGTCAAGTGCCCCAAAAACACTCGATCGTCGTATTGGATATGGAATTTGTTTCAGAAGAATGCCTAAAGGAACTTAAAGAAACGGTCGATAGTCCCGGGGGGGATGCCACTCGATGGGTCTTATTGTCCTCGATGGAAGAGGAACGTGAATTGGCCTCCAAGAACATTGGCAATCCTCAATCGCTCATACTTTTGAAACCACTAGCGGAAAGCACATTTCGTAGTTTTTGTGATTTTATATCGGATCATGAATCCTCGGACCTTGGCAATGGGGGGGCGGATGGCCTGGTCGACAGTGATCCTTCATCCCATTGTGAGCCTGAATCAGCTTGTCAAGGATTGCGGGTTTTGGTGGCGGAGGATGACCTGATCAATCAGAAACTCATCCAACTTTATTTGAAAAAAGCTGGCTGTGAATATGAAATTGTTCCGGACGGCAAACAAGTGATTTCCCTGCTGGAGAAGCAGTCATTCGATGTGGTTTTGATGGATTGCAGTATGCCGGTCATGGACGGATTTGAAGCAACCCGACAAATTCGCAGCAATTCTAACTATGACGACATCAAAGTGATCGCGCTGGCTGCGCATTCGCTGAAAGGGGATCGTGAGCGTTGTCTCAAGGCCGGGATGGATGATTATATGGCGAAACCATTGAATCTGGACAAGCTGACCGAAAAACTTTCCAGTATCAACACGGTCCCATCTGCAAACGGGCATTGACATTGGTTTGCCTTCAAATTAGTTTCTCTCAACGTTTTTTATAAAATTATGGCAGACGAACAACAGACCCCTCAAGGAGGAGCTGCTTCCGCAGATGGTGGCAAGGTGCAGCCCAAGAAAGAAACCGTCAGGATCAATCTTCCTCCCAAACCCACTGCAGCGCCAACGGTTAAGATTCCAGCCCCATCAGCTGCAGCCGCCGCGAAGCCCGCAGCTGCCGCGCCTGCTGCTGCAGGAGGAGCCGCTGGTTCCACTCAGAAACTTCCGTCAGCCGCACCCAAAGCAGCACCTGCCGCACCGGCAACCGCTGCCAAGTCACCGGCCAAACCCTCACCGGCAATGGCGCCACGTGCGACTGCTGCGGCCGCTACAGTCAGTGGAGCCGACAAGGGACTTGCAATTGCCGCCATCATTGTTTCCTTGTTGGTTGCTGGCAGGTTGTTCCTCCTTCTGTGATTTTTGGTCATCTGGAGAGATTTTTATCTATAGTAAACTATTTGAAACGAAGCGTTACGCGACATGGAGAGTATTAACGAAGCGGATTTTGGCGAAAAGGTATTGAATGCATCCCAGCCTGCCTTGGTGGATTTCTGGGCAGAATGGTGTGGACCCTGCAAGATGCTTGCCCCGGTCTTGGAGGAATTGTCCAATGACAACGAAGGTAAGATCAACATCTACAAGGTGAATGTGGATCAAAACCAGCAGTTGGCTGTTCAGTTCAATATCCGTTCCATCCCGACTCTTTTGTTTTTCAAGGACGGACAAGTCCAGGAACAAGTGGTTGGGCTCAAAAATAAATCGGATCTGCAGGCGAGCATTGATCGCATTGCCGGCTAAAACCAGCCTCGGAACGACCTGTTGGTTGCCCGTGGTGGATCAACACGGAGACAATTATGGCGTTCCTCTTTAACGCGGGCCCCGCAGCGGTCCAATCAGAATTTTATCACCAGCTTGGTACCATGTGCCAAGCTGGTCTTTCTTTGCCTCAAAGCCTTGAAGCGCTTGATCGATCGCGCGGGTTTCGGACCTACCAGAGGCGCATCCGTGACTGGCGTGAGTCGATAGAACGGGGGGAAACCTTCAGCGAAGCAGTGGCACACTCCAAAGGGAATGTGCCTGAGTTTGATCTGGCATTGTTGTATGCCGGTGAGAATTCGGGGCGACTGGACGATTGCTTCCAGTTGCTTTCTGAATATTACCGGACACGCGCTGAAAACATTCGGGAAACGAGAGGCTTGTTAGCTTATCCTGCCTTGGTGGTGCACGCTGCGGCGTTCATCATTCCGTTTCCAGCCTTGTTTCAGTCGGGTGATATCATCGCTTATGCCAAGGCTTCTTTGGGTGTTTTATTGCCCATCTACATACTGTTGTTTGTGCTGTCTTGGGCATTCAACGGTACACGTGGTAACACCGTTCGTCGGTTTGTCGAAATGACGGTCTGTATGGTGCCGCTTCTGGGGGCGGGATTGAAGGCTCTGGCGGTATCGAGATTCAGTCTGGCCCTGGAAGCATTGCTCAATGCCGGAGTGTCCATCACCCAAGCCTGGACGATCGCCTCTCAGGCAAGTGGTTCACCTTCTCTTGCCTCCAAGGTGAAATCCTTTCCTGAAGCGATGGATAGAGGGCAAACACCTTCCGAATGGATCGAACATTGCTCCTATTTTCCGGAATTGTTCAGAATGTCCTACACGACCGGAGAGGCTTCCGGGCGTTTGGATGAGAACCTGAAACGTCTCAAGCGTATCTATGAAGAAGAAGGAAACCGCAAAATTCGAACGTTTTCTCAATGGCTGCCCAGATTGATCTATTTTGGGATCATGTTCGTTCTTGCTCGCTACATTCTTTCTTTTTGGACGGGATATTATGACAATATTTTTAAATCGACTGAATTCTAACAGAGGAATGAATTAAAGGGACTATGTGGACGATTGAGGAGATACAGGCAGACGCATCGCTGAGGGAAAAAGAATTCCCTGTCTGCCGCGATCAGATTTTTTTAGGACATGCTGCTGTGTGTCCTTTGCCGGGTAGCGTTTCAAAAGCGATTCAACACTACGCGGGTGAGTGCCAGTATGGGGATCAGGAAGAGGCGGCCATGCGTTTGAACTCTGAAACCAGAGCACTTGCTGGTAAATTCCTGGGTGTTTCATCCAGGGAAGTTGCTCTGGTCGGTCCAACCAGTCTTGGCTTAAGTTTTGTGGCGACCGGTTTTCCCTGGAACAAAAATGATCACATCCTGGTGTATTTCGATGATTACCCCTCCAACGTCTATCCCTGGATGGCTCTGGCGGATTGGGGTGTCGAGGTGCGGTTTCTGAATACGACCGCCCCCGGACGTATTCGACCGGTGGATGTGCTGGGGCAAATCGATGAAAGCACACGCATGGTGGCATTGGCTTCCTGCCATTTTCTGAGTGGATTCCGCATCGAAGTGGACGCCATTGGTAAAATCCTGAAAGAAAGGGGGATCGCGTTCTGCCTGGATGCCATCCAGACCATTGGCGCTTTTCCGACACCGTTGGATCATGTGGATTTCATGGCAGCCGATGCCCACAAGTGGATGCTTGGGCCATGTGCGGCCGGTTTGTTTGTGGTGCGTCAGCACATGCAGGATGTGTTGCGGCCGACGACCTTTGGCTGGCACAACGTGGCATGTCCGGATTTCGTGGCTGCGGAAGATTTTGAATTCCAGAACGACGCACGTCGTTACGAAGCGGGGAGCCATAATTCCATGGGCATTGTGGGGCTCCATGCTTCCTTAAAAATGCTGAATGACTTGGGAGTGGATCAGATCGGCGCTGATTTGCTCGCCAAACGGAAGTTCCTTTGCACCGGTCTGGCGGAGAAGGGCTATCAAGTGTTTCATCAGGATTTACCCGATGAGAATGCCAGTGGGATCGTGACCTTTCATAAGCCTGGAGATGACATGGCGAAATTGCATCAGGATCTGAAAGAAAAGAGGATCTTGACGTCACTCCGAGTGGATCGGGATGGGCAAAAGTACATCCGGCTTTCTCCTCATTTTTATAATACATTCGGGGAGTTGGAGCAGGTGATTGCTTCGGTTTGATCTTGATGTTCTTGTCTTGGGAGGTGTGCCACATTCTGGTGAATGCGGCTACGGTTGGATGCTTTTAAACAAAACTGCCCGGTTCTTTCGAACCGGGCAGTTTGCTTTCGTTTCTTTATCTAACCAGGAATCAGAAACAAGGATCAATAATCCACCGCAGGCTGGAAGTTTGGATAACCGGAAATACCGTGCTCTCCCACATCCAAACCTTCTTCCTCTTCCTGCTCGGTTACTCGCAACCCAACAACTGCCTTCAAGATGCCGAAGACAATCAGTGAGAAAATAAAGGCAAAGGCGGAGATGGAAAGGGTTCCGATCAATTGGGTCACGAAACTGGCTCCTCCGAAGATCCCCACAGCCAAGGTGCCCCAGATGCCGCAAATACCATGCACAGAAACGGCACCGACCGGATCATCAATCTTGATGCGATCAAAGAAAATCACGGACAGAACCACGAGCACACCTGCCACAGCACCTGTGATCACAGCTGCCCAGGGGGCAATGACATCAGCACCGGCCGTGATGCCGACCAATCCAGCCAGCAGACCGTTCAAAGCCATGGAAAGGTCAGGCTTCTTGAGCACCATCCAGGAGAACAATGCTGCAGCCAAACCGCCAGCGCAACCAGCGAGGGCTGTTGTAACGAATACAAGTGACACACCCACGGGATCGGCACTCAAAACGGAACCTCCGTTGAATCCGAACCATCCAAGAAACAGCATGAAGACACCAATGGTCGCCAGGGGCATGCTGTGACCGAGAATGGGTTTGATTTGTCCGTTCACGTATTTACCGCGACGAGCGCCAAGCAACAGAACAGCTGCCAGGGCTGCGAATCCACCAAAAGCATGAACAAGGCTGGAACCGGCGAAATCGGCAAACCCCATTTCGGACAACCAACCACCACCCCATTGCCATGATCCGGTGATCGGATATCCGATGGCGACCAGTATGGTTGCACCGATCATGAAAGCTCCGAGTTTGATGCGCTCGGCAACGGCTCCAGAAACAATGGTTGCGGCCGTGGCTGCGAACATGGCCTGGAATATAAAGTCGGACCAGTAGGTGTAGTCAGCATACTGATTCGTCAGATTGGCCACAGCATCAGCGCCTTCAGCGAACCCGTTGGGGATTGGACTGCCCATGGCGAGAAAGCCTGTGATCGTCCAGGCGTCTCCAGGATACATCGAGACGAATCCCCACAGCGCATAAGTTAATACACCCATGGAGATGATAAACACGTTCTTGAACAATATATTGACTGTGTTTTTCTGTCGCGTCAGGCCACTTTCCAAGGTGGCAAACCCAAGGTGCATGATGAACACCAGAGCTGCCGATATCAGGATCCATAGATTATCGACCATGAATTTCGGATAAGCGACAGGCATGGCTTGAAACTCCTCCATGGTGGTAAAAGCAGGAGCTTCTTCTTCTGCTGCTGCTGTGGCTTCTTCGACGGTGGCGGCAACTTCTTCCGCCGCGAACATATCCAGTGATCCCAGGCTCGTCAGGCTGAAGATCAGGGCTAAGAATGTAAAAAAATTTTTCATAGAATGTTTGTTAGTGTCAGGTTTGCGATATTTCGAAAGGTTGTGGTTCACTTGAGAGAGTGTCTACAGGGCTTCGTCTCCGTTTTCTTCGGTTCGGATGCGCACTGCTTTTTCGACGGGGTAGATGAACACCTTGCCGTCTCCGATTTTGCCTGTTTTGGCTGATTGCACGATAGCGCTTGCGGCCGCATCGCATCGGTCGTCTGCAACAACCAGCTGGATCATGATCTTGGGAAGGAAATCCACCGTGTACTCACTGCCACGGTAAATCTCCGTGTGTCCTTTTTGTCGTCCAAAGCCTTTGACCTCAGAGACAGTCATGCCGTCCACGCCGATGTCGCTCAGCGACTCTTTGACCTCTTCCAGTTTGAAGGGCTTGATGATGGCTTCTATTTTTTTCATAGATTCGTTTTCTAAATAATCAGTCGTCCTTTCAGACCCTTCCCCTATAGCAACGGGTGTGCCAATGTGGTTTTCGCTGTGAGGCAAGTGTTGCAACTTGCTTGAATACAATGGGAAGGGATTTTTGGATTTGTAAGGTGGTTAGAAAGTATCACTTTCCTGCTGGTCAAAAATCAACAGCATTGGATTTTTTATACAGAGGTTGCGTGGTTGCTGTCGGTCATCGAATGGCTTTGGCGTTTCCATTGCAGCTTGAAAAGGGTTCCAAAGCTCTGGGGTTTGAAGTGGGAATCCCGACTCGTCGGGAAAGCGTGTCCCTCCGGTTGTGGATTTCTATTTTTTGAACTGTGCCCCTCCTCTGGTCCGGGTGAATTCCTTCATGGTATTGACAATGGTCCTTGTGACATAGTTAAGTCATCTCATACCCGAATCCGAATGACATAAGCACATGATCCATCATCACAACTCCTATCCTTTCACTGATCCACGCATGGCGAACTGGATGGTGTTGCTGTTGTCGTTGCTCTTGTTTGAGAGTTTGATGGCTGAACAACAGAACGGGGAAGTGGGCTCTGAGTTCGTGAGAGTGGAGTTTTATGAACACCAGACACCTGGAACCAATACCTGGCCTGACGAAAAAGTGTTTGAATATTCTGTGCCCGCCATGGCCTTCGTTCGCATACCTCAATGCTACAATGAGGAGGGGATTCGGGATGACTGGCCCAATCCCTTATGGATCAAAGCATCTTGTCAGATCAGTATTCCTGGCGGACGACATCGTTTCCTACTCCGATCGCGGCGGGCGGCTCGTTTGTGGGTGGATGGCACCTTGATCGGCTCCAATCCATTTCCATCGAAAATCCGGGATGGTCAGGATCCGGTTGAAAGACCTTATATTGACCTCGGTCCCGATGTCAGGTTTCCTGCGCCAGGTGATCAGGAATCATTGGTCGAGTGGACGCTTGAAGAAGGTGCTCATTTTGTTCAACTCGAATTCTTCGTGGGTGGGTACGCAGGCAAACAGCGGATGCGACCGGAGACTGGAGAGACCCTTGTGGCAATCAGTCACGAAGGGCAAGATGCCTTTCACATTCTCGGTCCCGGTGATCCTGTAGCACTTACCGATGAGGCATGGGAGGATTATTTGGAAATAAGGCATGCCGCTCTTGATCAGTTGGACCGGGATAGAAGACGCCAGTTCGCCGCAAGTCAAGAAGCCTACTGGAACGATCGACATGAACACGCTCGAGTGGTTTGGTCGGAGATGGAGGAAAAGCCTGATTTCGGCTCCACCAGCATCGACACGCTGGTGGTTGATAAGATCCGTGAAGCAAACCGCATGCTTGCCGATGCAGGGAATGCACCCTTGTTTCGTGAAGATGTTCAAAACGTGCAGGCCTTGCTTTCAGATCACTGTCTCTCATGTCATGGGGCCAAAGCCAAAGGCGGTTTGAGGCTGGACAGTTTGGCGAACGCTTTAAAAGGTGGCGATTCCGGGGAGCCCGCATTGAAGCAAGGTAATCCGGAAGAAAGCCTGATGTTGCATTTGATCCAATCGGATGATCCCGATGAACGAATGCCTCCGAAAGGGGATGCCCTGAGCGAAGCTGAAGTCCAGTTGTTGGAGGATTGGATTCGAAAAGGGTCTTCCTGGTCCAATTCCCTGATCAGCGAGCATGTCACCCCGATGCCATTGACCGATGATTGGGAATTCCTGCGTCGAGTCAGTCTGGATGTGCTCGGGATACCGCCCAGTGAGGACATGATCCGGACATTCGAGGAAGATCGGTTTCCAGGGAAGCGATTGAGGTTAGTGGATCGCATGTTGGAAGATCCGAGGTGGGCGGATCATTGGGTGGGCTATTGGCAGGATGTGCTTGCCGAGAACCCTACCATTGTCAATCCGACCCTGAACAACACCGGTCCCTTTCGCTGGTGGCTTTATGAATCCTTTCTGGACAACAAACCTATCGATCGCCTGGTGAGCGAATTGGTGATGATGGAAGGATCGGTTTATGGTGGAGGTCCGGCAGGTTTTGAACTGGCGACGCAAAACGATGTTCCCATGGCCGCTAAAGCCAACATATTGACCACTGCATTTTTGGGGATGGATATGAAGTGTTCCCGATGTCATGACGCGCCGTTTCACAATCATACACAAAAGCAATTGTTCGGCCTTGCGGGTATGTTGGCCCGGAAGCCTGTTCTCGTTCCTGCCAGCAGTAGTGTTCCAGTGGATGAAACACATCAGGCCAAACGTAATCCACTGATTCAACTTTCCGTCAAACCGGGAGATGAAGTATCCCCGGCGTGGGGATGGGATCAATGGATGCCGAAGGAGGGGACGGATCGATGGTTGAAGGATGCGAAAGACACACGTGAACAATTGGCTTATTACCTGACATCCCCCGGGAATAAGCGTTTTCCGCGTGTGATCGTGAACCGACTGTGGAAGCGTCTGATGGGGCGCGGTCTTGTGGAATCCGTTGATGACTGGGAAACAGCCGATCCAATCCATCCAGAATTATTGGATTTTCTGGCACATTATTTTGTCCAAAGCGGATTTGATCTGAAGGCCGTGACACGCCTCGTGCTCAATTCGGATACCTATCAGCGACGCACATCCCTTGAACCCGATGTGATCCGGGTCTTCGGTGCTCCCGGCCCCAAACGAATGACGGCGGAACAAATCGTTGATACATTATTTGCAGTGACCGGGAAGGAGATGGAGGTTGAGCCCTTGACCGTGGATATCGGAGGAGGGCGCCCCTGGAATAATGCCATTCATCTTGGAAACCCAAAGCGTGCCTGGATGTTTGGAGGGCTGGCCAACAATCGTGACCGACCCAGCTTGACCTTGCCGCGTGTTCAAGCCGTCACAGATGTTTTGACGGCCTTTGGGTGGAGGGCATCCAGGCAGGAGCCACTCACCGAACGAAAAGCTCCATTGACGCCTTTGCAGCCGGCGATTCTCAATAACGGGACCATGATGACCTGGTTGACCCGCTTGTCAGATGATCACCCGATGACCGAACTGGCCATACATGCCAGGACACCTGCTGAATTGGTCGAGAAACTCTATCAACGCATTCTCAGTCGTCCGCCTGATTTGATTGAAAAACGAGAAGGAGTGTTTGCCATCAATGAAGGTTTTCTGGATCGAGTCGCATCGCAGACAAAGTCGAAGCGTAAAAGACCATCCAAACCGCCGTTGTTCGTCACCTGGGCCAACCATCTGCAACCGGAGGCAACGCACATCCAGCTGGAAGCCACCCTTAAAGCCAGGCAGGGGAACCCTCCCACACAAAGACTCGAACCCGCATGGCGTGAACGAATGGAGGATTTGATCTGGAGTTTGTTGAATTTGCCTGAAACCATTTATTATCCATGACATGAAACCCACTCCGTCAGTTCATCTTTTTTCGCGTCGACAATTTTTATCTACCCTGGGCGCAGCCGGAGCACATTTGTCCTGGCGGTCCGAGGCCAACTCACCAGACGTAGCACCTGCGCCAAAGGGCAAGGCCAAAAACTGCATCATGATTTGGCTGGGGGGAGGGATGAGTCAGATTGATACCTTTGATCCGAAAAGAGTAGGGGAGTGGACAGAAAAACGTCCCGGCTCGGAATACCCGTCCATTACAACAAGTGTTCCCGGCGTGCGGGTATGCGAGCATTTATCCGGTTGTGCACCTCTGATGGATCGGATGACCGTGGTCCGCAGCATACATCATGAAGTGATCGATGAACATGGCGCTGCGGTGATTCGTGTTCATACGGGACGACCGACCAGTGGCACGATTCAGTATCCATCCATTGGTTCCATCGTGGCACATGAACTGGGAAATGCTTCCGAAGATTTGCCCGCTTACATGGTGGTTGGTTATCCCAACATTGCTCGTGATCCCGGTTTTTTGGGGCCGCAATACGGCTACCTTTACGTGACCGACACCACTGCGGGACCGACCGGACTTGCCAGGCCCGCGCACATTTCGGAGCAACGTCAGGCAAGGCGTGGGAGATTGCTGGAGGAGTTGCGCAGGGGGAGGGTTCAAGGTTTTCCCTGGAAGGATTACGATGGCATCGTGAACCGCAGTTTGAACTTGGCTGGGCCGGAGTTTATGAGCGTCTTTGATCTGGAACGTGAACCAGCTGACGTGCGTCAGAGCTACGGTGGTGAATTTGGGCAGCGATGTTTGTTGGCGCGACGATTGGTAGAGCGTGGAGTGAGGTTCGTCGAAGTGTCGCATAATCTCAACTTTGTCAATGGAACCGGATGGGATACGCATTTCGAGGGGCAACAACAACAGCATCTCTTGATTCGGGAACTGGACGCTGCGTTGTCCGTGTTGATTTCAGACCTCGATCAAAGGGGGCAATTGGATGACACACTCGTTGTGGTGGGGACCGAATTCGGTCGTCCGGCCCATTTCGATTCCAAAGGGGGCAGGGGACATCATGGGCGTTGCTTTAGTCTGGTACTTGCCGGGGGAGGTCTGAGGCATCAAGGCGCGTACGGTGTGACGGATGATCTGGGGATGAAAATTGTCGATTCCCCCGTATCCATCCCCGACTTCCATGCGACTATCTTTGCCGCACTGGGAATTAATCCTGCCAAGGCCCTGTATGATGGAGATCGCCCGGTCCCCATCACTGATGGAGGGATTCCGATCGCAGCATTGTTTGCCTAAGTGTCCCACTTGACCAGAGTGCTCTTGGCTCTTGGAAGAAGCTATGTAAAGGGACTTGTTGATCTTTTGCTGAAACTCGGGTAGTTCATATCTTTATGAAATCCCGATTCAACTTGGCGGATGATTGTAAATGGTTGTCCCGATCTCTGCGGCAGTCGTTGCTCCTTTGTCTTTCTCTTTGGGCTGCATGTAGCCCCTTCCTATGCTTTGCACAAGAGCATGTGTTGCATACATTCGAATCGATTCAACTTACGGATACCTATTTCTCTGAAGGGGCCAATGCGGGTGATCTGAACCATGATGGTCATGCGGATGTGGTTTACGGTCCCTACTGGTTTGAAGGACCTGATTTCAAAACCAAGCACGCCATTTACGAACCGGTTCCACAACCTATGAAAGCATACGCGGATCATTTTTTCGCGTGGATTTATGATTTCAACCGAGACGGGAGGAACGACGTGTTTGTGGTCGGATTCCCGGGTAAGCCGGCTTATGTGTACGAAAATCCCGGCAAACAGAAACAGGATCAGTATTGGCCGAAGCATGAAGTGTTTGATTCGGTCGGGAACGAATCTCCGCATTTTACTCAAATCGTTGGTGATGATGTTCCCGAACTTGTTTGCACACATCGCGGGATTTTTGGGTTTGCAACGTTTGATCCGGACAATCCTTTTGAAGCCTGGACCTTTCATCCCATTTCCGGCCGCATCACCGCCATGCAGTTTGGTCACGGCTTGGGAGTGGGGGATGTGAATGGAGATCAATGGTTGGATGTGATCCATCCCGGTGGCTGGTTCCAACAACCTTCTCCAGGCGATGCAGACGGTAAGTGGATACAGCATAAGGCGTCCTTTACGAACTCATACGGCGGGGCAGAGATGTATGCATACGATGTCGATGGTGATGGGGACAATGACATTATCACCAGTCAGGCTGCCCATGATTTCGGACTCGCATGGTATGAACAGAAGAAAGGGGCGGATGGAACGACGGTTTTTGAAGAGCATTTGATCATGGGGTATCGCGCTGACCAGAACAAATATGGATTGGTGTTCAGCGAACCCCATTCGGTGAACCTGGTGGACATGGACGGGGACGGCCTCAAGGATATCCTGACAGGAAAAACCTACTATTCACACCATGAAAAGAGTCCGCTTTGGGATGCCGGAGCCGTGGTGTACTGGTTTCGATTGAATCGAACGCCTGATGGTGTCGATTGGGTTCCTTATCTTGCAGCTGCTGATTCGGGGATTGGAAGGCAGGTGTCCGTATCAGATGTCAATAAAGATGGATTGCCCGACATTGTGGTTGGTGGCATGAAGGGGAGTCATGTGTTATTGCACCGTGCCGAAGCAGTGACTCCCGAAGCTTGGAAAAAAGCACAGCCTGAAGTGTTCCAATCCAAGCATCAAGTTTCCAAAACCAGGAAGAAAATCTCAATCGATGCTCAGACCGGATTGGCAGAACATGCGGTTGAGGCCGAATCCATGCAACTTGTCAGTGTTTCCGGAGGAAAAGTCACCATTCAAGACATGTCCACTTTCCGTGGTGATCGTTGGAGTGGGGGGAAACAATTGTTCTGGTCCAACGCCAAACCACGGGCGAGGCTCCATTTGGAGTTTGCACTGAGTGAAGCGGGGACGTTTCAGATCGGTGCGTGTTTTACCATGGCTCGCGATTACTGCATCATCAATGTTCTGCTCGACAACAAGGCACTTACCGAGCCGATTGACCTGTTTGGATATCCCAATGTGGAAACCACCGGGCTGCTGGAATTCGGAGAGCGTCAGCTTGATGCCGGAAAACACCGTGTGACTTTGGAAACTGTCGGGATCAATCCTGGAGCAACAAAATCCTATATGGTTGGGATGGATTTTCTGAGCCTGCAGCCGATCGATTGATTTCGATAGCTATTGGGAGCTCTCTTTCAATGCTTCCAACTGAACTTCGATTTCGGTCACTTTGGAACTCAGTTGCCCTGATACGGCGATTTGTTTCATGCCCAGCAGGATAGTCTCCTTCTCCGGGTAATCAGGATCGGATGCCAGGAGTTCTTCCATTCTTTGGATGGACGATTCGAGTTTGCCTGCCTGACGTTCGATCCCGGCAAGTTCCAAGAGGATCCTGTTCTTCTGCTGCGGGGTGGGTTTGAGTTTCAGCGCTCTTTCGTAAGCGTAGATGGCATCTTCCTGTCGGTTCAAACTCATATACATACTGGCCAGTTTTTCACAAAGAGCGGGGTGCAGTTTCGAATATGGATCGGTTTCCAAGGCTTCGACCACCGCCGTTTTTTCGGCGCCGTTCTGCAATGCTTGATTGGCTGCCAGAATGCGTACCCAGGCCAATAATGGGCTTTTAGCGCTTCCCAATTCCATCTGCAGCAATTCAATGGGTTTGCTCAGGGGCAAATACAGTGGGTCGCCGATCACGGTCGTCTGCCATGAAAGCACACGCTGACAGGCATAGGCGGCCTCCCCGAAACTGAATCCCATCAATAAACGTTCGAAAAAGATCGAAATATCGGGCGTGGCTCCCAGGTAAGGCTCATACACGCATCCCATGGTTGCCGTGGCTCCTTTGTTCAGTAAAGGACCCGCCCAGTGTTTGTCGGGCGTGCGGAGAATGGCAGCGCTTTCGGAATGCAGATGATAGGCGATGGCTCCTGGCATGAATTCGACTTTCTCGCGTGTAAACGGACCGGAGACGTCTTTCGTATACCAGCCTGCATAGAATGCGATTTGACTCATCGGAAATCCTGCTGAAAAGAGGTTTTCCTGATCATCCAGAACGGTTTCGAATCCGGCTTTGGCGGCCAGTTGGGCTGCGGCACGAATCCAGTTGTCGCCCAATAAATAGGAACCTGTGCGGATGCCTCTGGCGTCAAAGTAGGCCCTTCCCCAAAGTCCTTCTTTCTCCGCCTGAATGGCCTTGTCAACCAGTCCCTTGGCAATTTCCGGTGTCGGTCCATCCAAACGGCTGACGATCATGACACCCTTCTCCGGCTGAAGGTCCGTGGCTTTTTGTGTGGCGTAAACAGGGTTTTCAATGGGGCCGGCAAGGACCAGGCGTTTGGGGTCCCGACCGAACCAGGAAAGTTCATGATCCACCGCAGCGCCGTTGAATCGAAGTTCCACACGCATGGATTCCGTGGCTTCTTCATAA
>Ga0181592_10002060_pt1 | contig 16530 bp, 23 predicted proteins | sample 071ome_20_FD_133755 | JGI IMG/M metagenome (GOLD analysis project Ga0181592, IMG submission 133755) | Coastal salt marsh microbial communities from the Groves Creek Marsh, Skidaway Island, Georgia - 071412BT metaG (megahit assembly) | ecosystem: Environmental > Aquatic > Marine > Intertidal...
ATCGTCATCTTGATACGCTATCAGCCACGCCGTATCTTCATCGGGTGCGTCGATGAATACTTCCATCTCAACATCCATTGTGGCAATCACTCGGTACTTAGGCATCGGTCGTCTCCATCAGGTTATCAATATCAATACCGTCTGTTAAATACGAATAATCGTAATTAGGCACATAGAAAGTTTTTACTGACCCGTCCTCGTTCAGGACAATCTCGCCAGTGTCACAGTCAACAACGTACAGTTCCATAGTCCATACGCCGATGCTATAGGATTTACTTGGTTCAAACATCGCCCCGCTCCTTTCGTTTTGGTTGCGATATAATTACCAATACATGAAACAAAATGCCCCGTCAACAGAAAAAAACAAAGGGCGATAACATTTCTGCTACCGCCCCTTGCCAACGCAACGAAAGGAACACCTTACTAGGTCGTGACTTCGTAAGGTATGCCCAACATTAGCAGGTTATCCCAGTTCGAGTCAACCCAATTTTTACATTCTTTTTGATTTTTTCCAACAAAAAGCGTTAGCCATTTGTCATGGTCGATGGCGTCACCCGCCTTGACAAGTTCGCGGCGAACCAATCCAAGACGGACAGCCGACACTTTGCCAACCACAGTCCATTGGTTGTCGTATTCGCGTAACTTAATGTCGTATTCAAACAGACTTCTGCTCATTTGCTTCTTCCTCTATAACTTCGATGTAAACGTCGATTGCATCACGGATTAGGTCAGCAACACTCACCTGTTCAAATGCACGTCTTTGCATATCGTGTGCGATTTTTGACAGCGTGTCGTATTGGTCAACCCGCATCAACAGGTTATACGTCTTTGTCTTGTCTCGTATCTTGTGTGGTCTTCCCATGTTCGATTTCTTTCCTGTGCTGTTTTTCCAATTTAGAATTCCTCTTGTCAGGAATAACCTTATGGCTATACTGTTGGTTTCTTAACAGGTTAGCCATTGGGTTTCTTTTTTTAGAAGAGGAAGACATAACAGGTTATCCTAAAGGGTTATTGTAAGGGGAGAATACCACCGTAAGAAAATCCTGTCAACCCCCTTGACGGATATTTTTTTATCGCGTACTGTCCTTGCCATTGTCAACGAAGAGGTCGAGGCTATGCCTAATTGGATTGAAGACTTTGTGAACGACTTACCCTTGCAACCAAACGGACGGTTGCGTATGGATTGCCCAGCGTGTGGGAAGAAAAACACATTCAGCGTTGGGGAAGAAAACGGACAACGGATGTGGCATTGCTTTCATGCGAACTGCCACACCAGTGGTCGAACTGGATTCCGAATCAGGAAAGATGCACCGTATCACCCCCTTCTAGCCAAAGTTGGCACAGTAAGGTACGGGGAGACCGAACCTGCTGATGTGGGATTCCAAATACCCGACACGTTCGTTTCGTTATCCCGCGAACCCAAAGCGGAATCCTATGTTAAACGTGTGAACGCCTACGATGCGTATCAGGAAGGTCGCGCCGACATTCGGTACGACTTCAGGATGAACCGTGTTGTTTACATGATTAAAGAAGGGAACAGAGTAGTCGATGCGGCAGGTCGTAGCCTAGACCCCAATGTAAAACCGAAGTGGTGGAGATATGGAAAATCAAGTAATCCCTTTGTTTGCGGTGGACGTACTGTGGGTGTTGTTATGGAAGACTGCGCTAGTGCTTGCAGTATATCAGGTTTTCTTTCGGGAATAGCCTTGCTTGGAACGAACCTAACGGACGCTCACCTATCAACCCTGCGAACTTTCGAACGCCTCGTCGTGGCTCTTGACAAGGATGCCACAAGTAAGGCAATATCGATGGTTCGTAGACTACAGGCCATCAGGCCAACCAGTTTAATTATCTTAGATAAAGATGTGAAGGACATGACGAATGATGAACGGAAGCGAACATTCGAGCGATATATCCCTTGAAAAACAGGTACTTGGATATCTGCTCAACAACAATTTTTACAATCGAGTAAAGAACATTATCACCCGTGAAATGTTCGAGGGGCGGTTCGCAACGCTCTTCGACACGATAGCGTACGCCCACAAGAACTACGCCACGAACTTGTCGCGTGACCAGTTGGACTCTGTCTTCATGGACAGAAACCCTGCGATGCCAGCCAGTGCCAAGCGTGAGGTCTTTGACATCATCGCCAGCCTATCGGAACATATGTCCGACACGGGCGATTTGGAACACGACGTGGTCAAGAACTTCTGGGTTCGTGATAGGGCACGACAGATTGGTGAGAAGGCGATTGCCATCTTCACTGGCGAGTCCGAACACTTTGGCGAACTCAAGACCTTGATTGACATGGTCGAGGATGGGCGGATGTCGGACAAGACAACCTATAGCGTCTTGGATAAAGGCTTGTCTCAGTTGCTAGAGGAAGAGGTGGGTGACCCCGACTTCCCCTTCGATTGGTCTACCTTAAATGAATACCTTCCGGGGTTAGACCGTGGCAACCTTGGCATCCTGTTCGCTCGTCCAGAGGTGGGCAAGACCACGTTCTGTGCGTTCCTTGCCGCGAACTACGTACGGCACAAGAACAAGGTCGTGTACTGGGCAAACGAAGAACCCGCCGAAAAAATCAAGTTGCGTATCATCCAGTCTTTCTTCGAGATGACCAAGACGGAAATGAACATGGCTGGCGAGGAACTCGACAAACGTTACCTAGAAGAAATTGACCCGTACCTCGTTGTCATGGATTCGGTTGGCACGTCGATGTCCGAACTGAACGATTACGCCCAACTAAACGAACCCGACGTTATGTTTTGTGACCAGTTGGATAAGTTTCGGGTGGATGGCGATTTCAACCGTGGGGATGAACGCCTCAAGGAAACCTACGTCCTTGCCCGTGAGATTGCCAAGCGTAACAAGTTGCTGGTGTGGTCGGTTAGTCAGGCAAGTTATGATGCCCACGATAGGCAGTTTATTGATTACTCGATGCTGGATGGTTCGCGAACTGGTAAGGCTGGTGAAGCGGATGTCATCATCGGGATTGGCAAGACGGGAACGTCAGAAGAGGAGAACACGGTTCGCCACATCTGCATTTCCAAAAACAAACTCAACGGTTGGCATGGGATGATTACCTGCCACATCGATATTCACAGAGGAGTGTATTTCTGATGAAGATTCAAAATCCAAAACACGAGTGGTTGTATAAAACTTCCGAGGTCATTAAAAAATTTGTATGGTGGGCAGATGACAGGTTTGAAATAGAAGAGGCAGACCCTAAAAGTCTTAAATACAGAATCGGATGGCCTGTGTCTTGTTTTATATACGACTCAATAGCCTCAGAATTAGAAGATTTGTACTATGTCCTAAACGGCGTGTTTATGAACTTTGATGAGGGAAAGCCATTCACCACATCAGAGTATGTTCGCCTATTTTATATACGCCGTCCAATCAACCGCATAAAGAACTTTATTCTGTATAAGGTTCTTTGGTTTGAGCGTGTAGACCCACATTTAGGATGTCCTAGTTATCCGATGTGCGATGAAGACCCTATGGGTTGCATACTAAAGCAAGGCATTGACAATGTTGAATGGTACGGACACAGAGATTAGAGAGGAGATGACTGATGCGAGTCCTAACCTTTGACATCGAAACCACCCACCGCGAGAAAGCCAACGGTTCGACAACAGCCCTGCCGTACTTTGGCAACTCGCTAGTTTCTATAGGATGGAAGTGGCTAGACCACGAGCAGGTCTACTACGACTGCTACTACCACTCCACCCAGCCCCCAACAGAGGATGCGTTCAAGGATTTTCAAGAAGCACTTGACATGGCTGACGTTGTTGTGGGACAAAACATCAAGTTTGATTTATCTTGGATTCGCGATTGCGGGTTCGTTTACGAGGGACATATCTATGATACGATGGTTGCGGAATACATCCTTGCCCGTGCGCGGCGTTGGCCTCTGGGACTTGTTAGTCTTGCAGAGAAGTATAGTGACGTACCCAAGGAGAAAGACCTTGTCGCGCCGTATTTCAAGGAAGGTAAGACATTTTATGACATTCCTTGGGATATAATTGAAACATATGGAAAGGCTGACGTCCTCTCAACGGAGCAGGTAGCCGTCGGTCAACTCGAAGCCTTTGGCACAACATTTGAGGAACTGTTCGATGAAGAACCAAACACTCTTGCCCACTTTGCGTCTGTCGCTTGAAGTCACTGACGCCTTGGCAACCATTGAACGCAATGGTATTAAAATAAATCGCGAGACCTTGTCGGAAATTCGCCGCGAGTACGAAGAGGAACTTTTTACCTTGGAACGTAAACTAAACGAACTGGCTAATGAGGCGATGGGTGATACTCCCGTGAACCTCGACAGTCCCGATGACCGTTCCAAGTTATTCTACTCATGCACTGTCAAGGACAAGAAGCGTTGGGCAACCCTGTTCAACCTTGGTCACGAGGTTCGCGGCTCGACACGCAAACCCAAACAGCGAACCCGTATGACAAAGAACGAATTCAAACACCATTACCTGCGTGAGACCGAAGTCCTTTACAAGACACGAGGCTCTCAGTGTGCGGGTTGTGCTGGTAAGGGACGCTATACGCCCCTGCGTAAGGATGGCTCGGTTGGCAAAGCGGTTCGGATTTGTAAGGCGTGTGATGGTACTGGGGTTAAGTACGAGAGCACTGGCGAGGTTGCTGGGTTCAAACTAATTCCCCGTGACCCGTTCGACACTGCCGCCGCAGGTTTTAAGACAGATAAGAATACCTTGGAAGAAGTCATGACGGACTTGCGTGGTGATGCCCGCGACTTTGCACAAGCCTACGTCAGGTACTCTGCCGTTCGAACCTATCTCCGCTCCTTCGTCGAAGGGATGGAGAACAACATGGATGCCGATGGTTTCATCCACACAGAATATATGCAGTGTGTCACGGCAACAGGACGCCTGTCATCACGGAATCCAAACTTCCAGAACATGCCTCGTGGTTCGACGTTTATCATCCGCAAGGCTGTGGAGAGCAGGTTCGCGGGTGGTTCTATCCTAGAGGGCGACTACTCGCAGTTGGAGTTTCGGGTTGCTGGCTTTCTTGCCAAGGACGAGAACATCAGGTTAGACGTCGAGGCGGGTACGGATGTGCACAGTTACACAGCCAGCATCATCGGTTGTACACGACAGGAAGCCAAAGCACATACCTTCAAGCCCTTGTATGGCGGCGTCAGCGGCACGGAAGACCAGAAACGTTATTACCAAGCGTTCAAGCACAAGTACGCTGGCGTGACGGAATGGCACAAGGAACTCCAGAAGGATGCAGTGACCAAGAGCGTAATCACCTTGCCATCGGGCAGACAATACTGCTTCCCGGGAACTCGCTGGACAGAGTGGGGTACTGCGACAAATCGCACCGCCATCTGCAACTACCCCGTTCAAGGATTTGCCACTGCAGACCTTTTACCCTTATCTCTAGTGGACTTACACAAACAAATCAAAAACAAGGGTCTTAAATCTGTCATCTGCAACACCGTACACGATTCGATTGTGATGGACGTGTACCCCGGTGAAGAACAGCAAGCCATTGAAATCATGGCGAAAAGTATGCTAATCATACCCGAAGAGTCGGAACGACGTTACGGGATTCGGTACGACATGCCAGTTGGTATCGAACTAAAAATGGGAAAAAACTGGCTTGACTTGGAAGAGGTTTACACTGTATAATGAGTGTTCCTTCAACAAACCCAATGGAGAAAAGCATGGGTAACGAACTAGAACTGGTAACAAACGAATTCTCAATCGACATTAGTGACGACAAAGACCAACTCCTTGCGGCGTTTGGTCAGGATGGTGTTGCTGAGTCAAAACAATCGGGTCCTACAAGCCTTCGCATCAACTACGATGCGGACACTGAAGATGGACATACCCTCAAGCGTGGTACGTGGAAAGTGTACAACGGAACAGAGACGGTGTATTCTGATACGGTAGTTATCAACCCGATGCTACGAACTTTTGAATACTCAATCTACGACCAAGAAGAAGGTGCTTTTACCTGCAGGTCTGTTCAGCGTAAAAAGCTACAAGAGGCCTTTCCCGACAACTCTGGTGGTATGAAGTGTGGTCGCCTGACCCGCTCAGAGGAAGAAGCCCTTGCTGATGATGACCCTCGTCTTCTTCTCAGCAAGTCTGTGTCGTGCAACATCATCATCTACGGTCAACTGGACATGAAAGATGCCGTCAACGCCGCTGGGAAAGCATCTCCAGTTAAAGACCTGCCGTTTGTCGGATACTTCAAGCGTTCAGGGTTTCGTCCGATGAACGACTTCATCCAGAACAACTTGGGTAACAAGATTCTGTTGCCGACTGCGTTGATTGAGTTGAAGACGAAGCGCATGTCAAATGGTGGTGTAACCTACTGGGTTCCCCAGCCATCTCTCATCAAAGAAGTACCCTTCACGCCAGAACGTAAGGAACTGGCTAAGAAGTTCATGGATACCGTGGCGGCTTCGAACAACAAGATTATCGAAGAGCACCGGGAATCTCTGAAGAAGGTCCTATCGAGTGCAGACATCAATCTTGCTGATAGGTTTGCATCGTGATTACTCTCTACGAAGTTAAAGACTTCCTCAAGAGAGCAGGGCGGGGGGAGATTGACTCCTCCCGTTTTGAGGACTTGATAGAGCAGTTCGGCGAGGATTGTAAAGATTCTCTCAGGAAGCAGTTGTCTGATAGAGGCGACTTTCGTATCCGTATGTCTGGATTGGGTAGACCTATCTGCCAACAGATGATGGAGAAGCAGGGTCATAACCAAGAGGTAGGCTATAATGATATCATGCGCTTCTTGATGGGTGACCTCATAGAAGCGGTAGCCGTGTTCGTTTTAAAAGCGGCTGGCGTAAACGTGGTTGACACCCAGCGTTCCTGCGAACTCGAACTATCTGGCAACACCGTCAAGGGAACCCTCGATATCATCCTAGATGACGGCGAACAGAAGGTTTGGGATATCAAATCTACTAGCCCTTGGTCTTACGAAAACAAGTTCTCAGGACGTGGTGGGTACGATGTCATCAAAGAAGACGACCCCTTCGGCTACATCATGCAGGGCTACCTGTATTCTGAAGCACAGGGAATGCCTTTTGGTGGTTGGATTGCTATCAACAAGTCTACTGGTGAGTGGGACTTCGTAGAAGCACCTCAAGAGCAAGCCAAAGACCGTGAAATGTACATTGCTGAAGCACACAAGCGTGTGGAGAGCCTTGGCAAGGATGATACGTTCAAAATACCATTCGATGCTGAAGACGAATCCTACACCCTTAAAGGAGAGAAGATTTTTACAGGTAATAAACTGATGCCCAAGACCTGTACCTTCTGCTCGTTCAAGGAACATTGCTGGAAGAATGCAGAGTTGCATCCGAAGGTAACGTCCAAGGCTAAGTTCCCACCGATGACTTGGTACACGTCCCTCAAAGTAAGGGAAATGTAACATGCCTGTCTTGTACACAGAAACGTACAACCTGAAGTTGATTGAGTTGAATCCTGAGATTCGACACGTCTACATCGAAACACATGAACGCAAGGGCGGCGAACCTGCCCTTGTGAAGATTCGCAACATGCAATATTCGTTGCCCCTAACGTTACGCAATAACTACGCTGAATCTGGGTATCTTGTGTCGGATACGGAAGCCCGTGACATCGTCTTGATAGAGGAACAGATGCAAAACATTAACCACCATTTGAGGATGGGAGTAACCGTATGCCTTCCGACAGTGCCCTTAACCGACGAACTGTTTATACTAAAAAAGCACACACCAAAAGTAGAACAGTATCTCTTAAAAAGGCTGAGTCTGATAAAGCAAACGTTTCCCCTGCAAGGATTATGAGACGAGTAAAATATCGGTCTAAGTTCGAATTGAACATTGCGAGGTTGCTGGCAGAACGAAAGATACCGTTCGAATACGAGAACTTCAAAGTAACCTACATACCCAAGCCGCGAACTTATACCCCAGACTTCTACCTACCCGAAACCAACATCTACGTCGAAGCCAAAGGCCACCTAGATAAGGCTGACAGAGTCAAGATGCTCCTTGTTAAGGAACAGCATCCTGACCTCGATATTCGGTTTGTGTTCCTGAAGGCACGGAACAAAATTTATCGTGGAAGCAAAACAACCTATGCTGACTGGGCAAACAAGCACGGCTTCATTTGGGCAGAAGGCATGATACCTGAGGAGTGGTACAAAAAATGAGCGACAAGATTATAGATTTAGAAACCCAACTGGAGATGGCATCCTTGCTTCCCAACCGCCACTATATCGTCTTAAAACAGGCTGGTGAAGATAACTTTACCCTGTCAGCATACGACACATCAAGCCCAGACCCTGATGACGAATTCTTTTCGGCGGCGTTCGTTGCCCAACACGGACTCATCGCTATCTTGCGCGAAGAGACGGAGTATGTTATCGACAAGGGTATGGAAGAACTGGAGCACATGCACATAGCAGAAGCCGTCGAGGATTCCGCCGAACCAGATTCGAACGTGGCAAAGGTTGCCCGACGAGTTCGCGAGGGCAATGTTGTTAAGGTAGATTTTGGAGCGAAGCAATGACAACCACTGGGAAACTTTTTACAGGTAATTTTTACATGAATGATTATCAGAGAGAGTGCCTAAAAACTGGAGTTTATCCGAAAGCACATAGCATCACCTACCCTGCCTTAGGCTTGGCTGGTGAGGCCGGAGAGGTTGCCGACAAGGTCAAAAAGATTCTGAGGGACGGTGCGGATTCACCGGAATATCGCGAACAGATTATGCTTGAATTGGGGGATGTGCTTTGGTACACTGCAGTTCTCGCTCATGATTTGGGTTACAGTTTGGAAAAGGTGGCACAAGCCAACATAGCAAAACTGAAATCACGACAAGAGCGTGGCAAGTTACATGGCACAGGAGATGACCGATGAGTGAAAGATATGAGGATTACATGAAACGTCGGGCGGCAGAGGAAGACCGCCAACCGTGGCTGTTTCCCGGTCTCGACAACGAGGCTATCGACATGGTCAACCACCCACCCCACTACAATCATGCTGGTATTGAATGTATCGAAGCCATTGAAGCGGCATTGACACCGGAAGAATTTCGCGGTTACTGTAAAGGTAACAACATTAAGTACACTTGGCGTGAAAGTTATAAGAACGGCGATGAAGACATCAAGAAAGCCCGTTGGTACATGGACAGACTATCTACGTATCATGAGAGGCACGGAAAGCCATGAACTGCTGGCATTGCAAGAACGAACTTATTTGGTGTAGTGACTTCGACATCGGTCACGAGTCGGACATCTACACTATGTTAACCAGTTTACATTGTCACACCTGTGGTGCTGATGTAGACGTATACTTACCAAAAGAAACGGAAGGAAATGATGATGAGTAACATGCTCCCTACCCCATACCAACAATTTATCCACAAGTCACGCTATGCTCGTTGGCTCGAAGACGAACAGCGTCGTGAGGATTGGCACGAGACTGTTGACCGCTATGTTGACTTTATGGTCAATCAGGTTCGCGGGAAACACAACTACAAACTTCCGAAGAAGACCACTGAGGAAATCCGTGAGTCTATCCTCAACTTGGAAATCATGCCGTCTATGCGGGCTATGATGACTGCCGGACCAGCACTAGCCCGTGACAACATCTGTGGTTACAACTGCTCCTACATCCCCGTGGACAGCCCTCGTTCGTTTGACGAGTGTATGTACATCCTTATGTGTGGAACTGGTGTGGGGTTCAGTGTGGAGCGTGAGAACGTGGACAAACTCCCCGTTATCAGCGACAACTTCAACGACTCTGAAACCATCATCAAGGTTGGCGATTCCAAACCCGGATGGGCAAAGGCATTTCGCGAACTCATCGGGTTGCTCTATCAGGGGCAAGTTCCCCAAATTGACACAAGTGCTGTGCGCGAATCCGGTGCTCGTCTGAAGACGATGGGTGGACGTGCGTCAGGACCACAGCCGTTGACTGACCTGTTCAACTTCACAATCCAGATGTTCAAGAAGGCCGCTGGGCGTCGCTTATATCCAATCGAATGCCACGACCTCATGTGTAAGGTTGGTGAGATTGTCGTGGTCGGCGGAGTTCGCAGGTCTGCTCTCATCTCCCTGTCGAACCTGAACGATGACCAGATGGCACACGCTAAGGCTGGCATGTGGTGGGAACACGAGGGTCAACGTGCGTTGGCTAACAACTCCGTAGCCTACAAGTGTAAACCTGAGATTGGCACATTCATGCGGGAGTGGCTTGCTCTCTACGATTCCAAATCTGGCGAACGTGGTATGTTCAACCGTGAAGCGGCTGACAAGCAGGTTGCGCGGAATGGTCGTCGTGAGACAGGACACTACTGGGGAACGAACCCGTGTTCTGAAATCATTCTACGTCCGTACCAGTTTTGCAACCTGTCAGAGGTTGTGGTTCGTGCGTCAGATTCCCTTGACGACTTGAAGCGTAAGGTTCGCCTAGCAACCATCTTGGGAACCCTACAATCAACCCTAACTGATTTCAAATACCTGAGGAAGATATGGAAAGACAACACAGAGGAAGAGCGTTTATTAGGCGTCTCATTAACTGGTATCATGGACCACTCCGTGCTATCAAAAACCGTCGACAGCAAAAGGTGGCTCGAAGAGATGCGCGAGGAAGCGGTATCGACGAATATGGATATTGCAAAGACGCTTGGAATCCCACAGAGCAGTGCCATTACCTGTGTAAAGCCGTCGGGTACTGTGTCTCAACTGGTGGACGCTGCCAGCGGAATTCACGCTAGACACAACGATTACTACATCCGCACGGTTCGCGGCGACAACAAAGACCCGTTGACCCAGTTCCTCATCAACGAGGGCGTACACAACGAGCGTGATGTCATGAAGCCTGACTCAACAACCGTGTTCTCGTTCGCTATGGAAGCACCGAAGGGTGCGGTTCTCCGTACGGATATGAGTGCGATTGAGCAACTGGAACTGTGGAAGGTCTACGCTGTGCATTGGTGCGAACACAAACCATCGGTTACCATCAGCGTTAAAGAACACGAGTGGATGGAAGTTGGTGCGTGGGTGTATGAGAACTTCGACATCGCCTCTGGTGTGTCGTTCCTTCCGCACAGCGACCACACATACCAGCAAGCACCTTATCAGGATATCGAGTGGGAAGACTACCTCGAATGGAAAGAGCGGTATGGCAACATGACAATCGACTGGCACAAGTTGTCGGAGTTTGAAAAGGAAGACAACACATCCGGTTCGCGGGAACTGGCATGTACCGCAGGAGTATGTGAGGTGGTTGACCTGAGTGCCGCTTAGTGATAGAGTGTAGTGGTTTAGACCTGTTATGGTGGCAGTGGTGGATACTTGTTATGATTACAACCAACACTGCCATCAACTTGATTGTGTTCTTCAAGCATAGGTTTAAGGGTTAATGGTTCATATATTGACCATAAACGCTATTATTGTACAGTTTATAAACCATTAGACGAGATGACAGATGAAGAAGATAATGTGTGACCCGCCTAGCGGCTGGAAGTATGGCTTTCCAAAACCGTTGCCAGAGCATCTTGCGTATGGTTTGTCTGCTAACTCAACAGATGAGTTTAACAACTACGGCGAGACTGTAATGGAATGGATTGTAAAGGAAGGCTACCCGCAGGAAGAGATTGATAAGTGCGGTGAACATTTCTGGTTGCGTTATTGGGAAGCAGAGTAACTTTCATAATTTATGAAACATACTTTTAGATATGCAAAGTGACACATAAAAGTTAGATATGCGTTTTAGCACATACCGACCTGATGGGGTTGATTTGTTTATTTTTTGTGGTATAATGCTACAAATAGTACCGATAGGGATGGGAGAATAAACCATGGATATCCAAAAGAAAGTTGACTTAGACGACGAGGTTGGCCTGATAAATGTCGAAGAGTACATCGAACAGGAAGACGGCAGTGCAATCATCAAGTTCGAAGCAACACCAAAAGCCCGCGAACTTCTTGTGGCCCAAGGTCTTTTACGCTTGCTTGAAAAAACAATTGATGATACACTCGTAGACCTCGAAGAAACTGAAGAGGGGGATACGGATGAAACCGGGGATTAAAGACCGTAAGAAGTTCGACATCGACCTTGCCTATGGTGAGGTTCGCGAACAGATGATTGCAGACATGTTGACGGACAAAAAAATAGAGGTCAAGTCGGAACGAGACCTCTGGGTAAAGACGGGCAACATTGCCATCGAATATGAATCTTGGGGTAAACCAAGCGGCATCGCGGCTACCGAAGCCGACTACTGGTTCCACAACCTGTGTATCGGAGACCGGACTTTTGCAACCATCGTGTTCGACGTGCCGTCCCTAAAACAAATAATCGACAACCTAGACTACAAACGCAGCGTGTCTGGTGGCGATAACTACGCTTCCAAAATGTACCTTCTGAATCTCCAGAAGTTGTTCTCAACCGATGTTATAAAGGCTTACCAAGACAATGGCGAACAAGAAACGTTTGAAGGCTACCCTGTTTGACCTTCATGTATTCATGAACGAAAAAGGGGACGTCGAAATGGAAATCCAATCCGTGTCCCCTGAGGATTTTACTGAAACTATGGACTCAAACATGCCACACTATGATGGTACGTTTAAGGTTGCAAGCCTAATTCGTTTCCTACGTTCTATTGGCGAGGAAGTGCGGGAAAAGGCTGGTCGGTACGTCTAGCGACCGTACTTCATTTTGCCGCCGTACGCCATGTAACCAATCTGGTTACGAACGTCTTTTGGAAGTTTGCCCAAACCTCTGTTGCCACTTGGAACAGGCTTGAGTTCGCCGCCTTTAGCCATCATGGTCATACCCATCTTGTCCTTGCGGTCCATCATGGGGTTGGCTGACATTGCCATGCCACCACCGTACATTGGTTTGCGGACCATAGAGCCGTAGGCATAGCCCTTGCGTTGTTTATTCATTTTCATTTTTCTTCTCCTCATCAGGAAGTAGGAACATTTCGTTTAGTTCAGGCATGTACATGTCGTTACGTGCCATCTCTGTGGCTACAAATTCAGATAGGGTTGCATCTAAAGTACGCATATCTATTGTCGTAATCAATTCCGGAGTTTTGAACATCTTGGAGATGATTTCGGCTGCGTCTTTGTTCTGTGCGGCAAGTTCTAAGATTTCGATATTAGCCCGTGATGCTATACGAACCATATACTCTGACGTTACATAGAGCGGGCTAACCATACCGCGAGAAATATTGTACAAGCGGCTCAAGCCTTCGTTTAGACTGTACCCTGACATCATACCTTCTAGCCGTACATTCTGGTCTTTACCACGAGCCAAGAAAGATGCAATATCTCCAAGATAATCCACGTGGTCTTCGCCTAGAACAGCAACCAACTTCTCACGATGGTCGCGGATATCATCCAGCATAAGTTCCGGTGTTGTAAACTGACGTGCTACAGGAAGACCTCGCCTAGATGCTGGGATAGTGGCTGTAGCGACAGCCGTCAAGCCACCCCGTTCTTTGAACCCTTTGGCAACCAACCGTCCAACACCAGCATCGAACAGGGCCTCTGCTTCTTCTGCAGACTTGCCCGCTTTCTTTTGCAACGTCACAAACATATCCCGGAGACCATCGAGTTCGTCGAGGCTACCATCGATGATGTACTGTTGGTAAAACTGCTGTGCGTTCTTTCCACCGAGCAGGGGTTTCAATTCATCAAACGCATCGTCTTGTTTCTTGATGTTGTTCGCGACGTTGCGGCGAAGTTTACTGTCGACGTTGTTATAGTTTGAAACAAGTTCGCTGTATTGTTTGCGGGCTTTCTCACTGCCAGCCACGAACTCGTCGAGACTCCGTGCGTCGTCCCAGATGTTACGCAGGTCAACCAGTGGAATTTCTTTGGTCGTACCGTCGGCTAAACGAACGGGGACGAGCGTTAGGCTGTTGACCGTGTCAGCGTCAGCAAGAACATCCATCTTGTAACCACCTTTGGCAGCAGCCTCAGGACCAGACACACGTTCGAAAACTTTGAGTTGTCTCTGAACCCAGTCGGCATAAACTTTCTCACTAACTGCCCGACGAATCGTGTCAAACTTCATACGACCTTCTTCGGTTGTGAGGTCGAACACCCGCTTGCCATCAACCGTGTCTGCAAAGGACGTTACGATACCTCCAATATCAGCCGTGATTTCTGCACCAGCATCGAAGTTTCCTTGTAAGGCTTTGGTCATGTTGTTTGACAAGCCCCTAAACATGTTCAAGGGAGTTACGTTTTGATAGGCGTACTGGAACATGTCGTCCCCTGTACGAGTAACGATACGACCGCCTTTCCGGGATTTGTCGAGATTGTACAGTAGACCCGTACGCAATCGGTCACCAACTTCAGAACGGTAGGTATTACGAGCCTCCTTTAAGGCACTATACATTTCCGAATCTGCACGAATAGTACCGTCTAGGACGTCCTGATACTTGATGTATTCTTGTGTCAACTCAGGGTTGCTATTTCGAAGTTTGAAAGCATAATCATTGAAACTACGCCGAAGAACGTCCACCTCGTAGGCATTCAGTTGTGCAAAGGGTTTGAACTCAGGGCTTATTCGTTGCAATTCCAAAGCGAGTTCGAAATCGTCCATACCATCCACAAGGTCTTGGCTAATACCATTCTCTACCAAGGATTCACGAACCCGTTCGATATTGTCGCCAAGAGCACGACGAGCCATGTCGTTGAACACCATGCGGTTCTGACGTCCAAGTCTACCACTAAAGAATTGCCCTTCTGCTGAGAAGAAACGGTGATACGCTCCGCCCCCGGCTTTGTCAACCATTTCCTGAACAGCATTACTGAGGTCGATTGGCGGGCGGTCTTGAGCCAGTTTGCGAACATTATCGTAGGCCGCCTGTCCTTTGTTCCACAAGGTATCCAAGTGCGTGTCCATAACGGTTTCCATCGCGTTGCCAAGTTCGCGATAATATTCCTTACCCTGTGGACGACGACCTCTCATCATCTGCAAGCGAGTTGACAAACCCGTGTAGAGGTCTGTCATCAACGTTCCGACTGCTTTGCGTTCATCCACAACATTACCAAGCATCGCATTCAAACGAGCATCAGCCGAAACGAGTTCGCCGATAAACCCTTCTGGGATATCGATGGTTGGGTCGGCAAGTACGTGCTTGCGGATATCGTCGAGCATACCAAGTTGCATCTCGACAGCATCCATGTTGTCATCGCGAACCTTTTTAAGAGCAGCACGGTTGTTCGCGATGTACTTTGTAACGGCTTCTGGGTCTTGAATATCACTTCGAGAAATCAAATCCTCTAAGTTCTTCAAGGCCATTTCGGTTATTTCAACTTGCTTCTGGGATGCTTCCATCGCTTTCATCACAGAGGTAATGTCCATACCCTTCATGTTTCGCACATCGATGAAGTTACCATTTACAGCACGAACTGCAGATAGGAAATTTAAACCAGTAGCGTTTGAAAATGACAAACTGAAAAGTTCCGCAGCCTCTTCTCGATTTTCTTCTGGAAACGCTGTGATAATACGTTCACGAAGGTCAACGTACTCGTCTATGGCGTTGACTACAGTTTCGCGGTGACGAGGGTCTAGGCTGTTGACCATTTTAATAGCAGCGTTAATCCCTCGTAGTTCGTCAGGGGTTAATTTCTTACCCGAAGCCAGTTCGAAGTTTTTGATGGTATCATCTGTGAACTTGAACCCAATTGCACGAGTACCACCCAAGGTAAACCCGTGTGCCAAGAAATCCATGCTTTTGGTTGCAACGTTTTTAATCCCACCACGAGGCGAGGACGTGGCGTTTACAACACCTCTCCCCAGAGCCTTGCCGACGTTAGCACCACCAGCAATCATCCCAATCATGCCAAAAACTTCGGCAGTCTCAGGAGTAACTTCGAAAAACGTCGGTAACCATTCGCGGGCTGCAAGTTGCCCAGCCGAAATAATCGCAGCATCTGTCCCCACTGCTTTAACGTAAGGAACAACCTTTGCCGTGTATTTGGCACGAAGCATACGGTTCTGCAGGTTTTGATACTCACCTTGTGCAACCTTGTACTGGGTGCTTGACTTGGGAACCCCGGCAATCCGCAAGGCATCCAACTTGACTCCCGCTTCTGCAATCTGGTCAGCAAGAATATCTTGTGCTGCGTCGGTTCGCTGTTGAGCAACCCCAATTGACAAAGCATTCTTATTGATGCGGGTCTTAACACCCATGCTTTCCATGATGTTCAAGACTTCGAACGGGTCGGTTTTTCCCTCAATAGCCTTACCAATATCAGTTCCGGCATACTTAACCTTGAGTTTTTCAAGATTTTTTAAGGCACGAGCACCTTTAATTTGACCCGGACCTACCATGCCGATGACGTTCTCAAGGAATATGACACCGTACTTCTCGCTGGTCGGCAACTCTTGGAACGACAGGTCTAACAAGGTTCGCGCCGTGTCGTCATCTATAATCTGACGTTCGATGCGGTTACCATCCTTGTCGGTCATGAAATTGCCATCTTGGTCTTTCATGTAGACCGTATTGTCGAACTGGTCTTGAG
>Ga0181592_10002063_pt1 | contig 16518 bp, 18 predicted proteins | sample 071ome_20_FD_133755 | JGI IMG/M metagenome (GOLD analysis project Ga0181592, IMG submission 133755) | Coastal salt marsh microbial communities from the Groves Creek Marsh, Skidaway Island, Georgia - 071412BT metaG (megahit assembly) | ecosystem: Environmental > Aquatic > Marine > Intertidal...
ATGTAGAACAGGAACATGTCCTGCGCGGCAAAGACGCCGATCATCAGGACTTCCATGATCAGGAACGCAGCCATGTACTCGCCAACGCGCTTCTGGATCGCCTCCCAACTGGCAAGGATACAGATCGGCATAAGGAATACGCTGAGCATGATCAGCATCAGCGCGATACCATCAATTCCAAGCGCGTATTCGAAGCCCGCGAACAACGGCGCGGTTTCGGTAAACTGCCACTGCGCGCCACCGATGTCGTAGTTGACCCACAGCACAATGCCGAGCGCCAGATTGACCAGCGTCGCGACCAACGCAGTCATGCGCGCCGCCTGCGCCTCAAGAAAGAAACACGCGATACCCGCAATCAACGGGACCAGCAGCATTGCGGAAAGGATTGGAAAGCCTTCCATCAGAACAGGACCCATGTAATTGCCGCGACCAGGCCGAGCAGCATGATCAGCGCGTAGCTATTGAGATAACCGGACTGCACCTTCTTCGCGACGAGAGCGCCACGCTGAACCAGCCATGCGGCACCGTTCGGACCGAAGCGGTCGATCGTGCCTTCATCGCCCTTCTTCCAGAAGATGCGGCCAAGCCAGAAAGCCGGTTTCACGAAGACGAGATGATAGAGCTCGTCAAAGTACCACTTGTTGTAAACGAAGCGGTGAATGACGCGGAATTGCTCCACGAACTTGCCCGGGATTGATGTGTCTTTGATGTAAGCGAACCATGCTGTGACAAAGCCCACTATCATCACGAATGTCGCGGTCAGCTTCACCCATGTCGGTACGGCGTGCAGCGCATGGATAAGGTTCTCGTTGAAATAGATCGAGCCCCCCCAGAACGCGCCGTTCACAGCTTCAGCAGACCCATCGATGAACGGATATTTGAAGACGTAGCCAGCGAAGATTGCGCCCACGGTCAACACACCCAGCGGGATCAGCATCGAAATCGGGCTTTCATGCGGGTGATAGCCGCCTGTCGTGTCCTCACCTGCCTCTTCCGGTGTCTTGTGCACTGAGTGCTGAATATGCTCGCTCTCGATCCAGCGCGGCTTGCCGTAGAAGGTCAGGAACACCAGGCGCCAGCTGTAGAAGCTGGTCAACAGTGCTGCCACAGCGCCAGCCCAGAAAGCGAACATTGCCATATCGGTGCCGCGCGCAAATGCCGCCTCGAGAATCGCATCTTTCGAATAGAAACCTGCGAAACCAAAGACGCCCAATACACCCACGCCGGTGATCGCGAGCGTGCCGGCCATCATTGCATAGAATGTGAGCGGGATCTTCTTACGAAGGCCACCGTAATAGCGCATGTCCTGCTCGTGATGCATCGCGTGGATCACGGAGCCTGCACCGAGGAACAGCAGTGCCTTGAAGAACGCGTGCGTGAACAGGTGGAACATAGCCGCGCCATAGGCGCCCACACCCGCTGCAAAGAACATGTAGCCCAACTGAGAGCAGGTCGAGTACGCGATCACCCGCTTGATGTCCCACTGCGTGGTGCCGATAGTGGCCGCGAAGAAACATGTCGCGGCGCCGACGAAGATCACCATGCTGAGCGCCACTGGGGCTGCTTCGAACATCGGCGAAAGGCGGCACACCATGAATACGCCCGCGGTTACCATGGTCGCGGCGTGGATCAACGCAGAAACCGGCGTCGGACCTTCCATTGCGTCCGGCAACCATGTGTGCAGACCCAGCTGCGCGGATTTACCCATCGCACCGATGAACAATAGCACGCACAGAATATCCATCGTGTGCATCCGGTAGCCCAAGAACCCGATGGTCGAACCGGTTATTCCGGGGGCTGCCGCGAGGATTTCCGGGATCGACGTGGTCTGAAACACCAACCACGTTCCGAAAATGCCGAGCATAAAGCCAAGGTCGCCCACGCGGTTGACGACAAAGGCCTTGATCGCGGCGGCATTGGCGCTGGGTTTCTTGAACCAGAAACCGATCAGCAGATAGGATGCGAGGCCAACCCCTTCCCAACCGAAGAACATCTGAACGAGGTTGTCCGCCGTTACCAGCATCAACATCGCGAAGGTGAACAGCGAAAGGTACGCGAAGAAGCGCGGCTGATCCGGGTCTTCCTCCATATAGCCCCAGCTATACAGGTGAACGAGTGCAGATACCGTGGTGATCACCACCAGCATGACCGCAGTCAACGCGTCAACACGCAGAGCCCAGTCAAACGATAGCGTGCCGCTCTCCACCCATTTCAGGACTGGAACGACGCTCGCCTCCATACTGCCAGTAAGAAAGCCGACGAAGATCGGCCAGCTTAGGATACAGCTGATGAAAAGCGCGCCTGTGGTCAGCGACTTGGCAATTGTATTGCCAAGCATGCGATTACCCAGCCCCGCGACGATAGACGCGAGCAAGGGCAGGAATACGATGAGAAGGATCGGATGCACTTGGTCTTATCCCTTCATCTGCGTCGCATCGTCGACCGCGATAGTGCCGCGGTTACGGAAATAGATGACCAAAATCGCCAGTCCGATAGCCGCTTCTGCAGCAGCGACGGTCAGCACGAACATCGCGAAGATCTGACCCACCAGATCATTCATGAAAGCGCTGAAACCAACCAAGTTGATATTCACTGCAAGCAGGATCAGCTCGACCGACATCAGGATGACGATCACATTCTTGCGATTGATAAAAATGCCCATCACGCCCAGCACAAACAGGATCGCGCTGACGGTGATATAATGCTCGATGCCGATCACAGCTCGACCCCCTTGCCCGTTTCAGGGTTCTTCATGACTGTCGCATCTTCGGGACGACGGCGGATTTGCTTGCCGATATCCTGCCGCGCGCGGGCGTTGTCCGGACGCTTACGATGGGTCAGCACAATAGCGCCGATCATTGCCACGAGCAGGATGATGCCCGCCACTTCGAACAGGAAAATATAACGGCCATAGAGCAGCGCGCCGATCGCCTCGATATTGCTCATGCCCAGCGGCTGTGCAGCAGTGCCATTGGGCGTTCCCAGCTCCAGCCCGCCTGCATTGTAAGCCACGATCCCGATGAACAGCTCTGCAAAAAGGATCAGCGCGACAAGCAGGCCAAGCGGGAAGTTGTTGATGAAACCCGCCCTCATAGCGGCGAAATCGATGTTGAGCATCATCACCACGAACAGGAAAAGCACCGCCACTGCGCCAACGTAAACAATCACCAGCAGCATCGCGATGAATTCAGCACCCACCAGCACCATCAAGCCCGCACCATTGAAGAATGCGAGGATGAGCCAGAGCACGGAGTGCACCGGATTGCGTGCGGTGATCACCAGCAGCGCGCTGCCGATCATCAAACCTGCGAACAGGTAAAAGGCTAAGGTTTGTATCATGACCCCTGTTTCTCTTCGCGGCGGCGGTTAGCGATACGGCGCATCGGCTTCAAGGTTCGCGGCAATTGCACGCTCCCACTTGTCCCCGTTGGCCAGCAGCTTCGCCTTGTCGTAGAGCAGCTCCTCACGTGTTTCGGTGGCGTATTCGAAGTTCGGACCTTCAACGATCGCATCCACCGGGCAGGCTTCCTGACAGAAGCCGCAGTAGATGCATTTCGTCATGTCGATGTCATAGCGCGTGGTGCGGCGGCTGCCATCGTCACGCGGCTCGCTCTCGATGGTGATCGCTTGCGCCGGGCATACCGCTTCGCACAGCTTGCACGCGATGCAGCGTTCCTCGCCATTGGGATAACGGCGTAGCGCATGCTCCCCGCGGAAACGCGGAGAAAGCGCGTTCTTCTCGAACGGATAGTTGATCGTGAACTTCGGCTTGAAGAAATACTTCAGCGTCAGCGCATGCGCCTTCAGGAATTCCCAAAGGGTAAAACTTTTGATGAGATGTGTGACGGTGCTCATTTTACAAAATGCCCCGTAGCCATGAGGTAGCCGGAAATGAACGCAACAAAGATCAGGCTCATCGGCAGGAAGACTTTCCAGCCCAGACGCATCAATTGGTCATAGCGGAAGCGCGGAACGGTGGCCCAAATCCAGCTGAACAGGAAGAAGAAGAGCAGGGTCTTGCCCAGCAGCCAGATGATGCCTGGCACCGCATAGAGCGGCGCCCACTCAACCGGCGGCAGCCAGCCACCCATGAACAGGATCGCGCAGAGCATGCACATCAACAGGATGTTGGCATATTCGCCAAGCCAGAACAGCGCGAAGCTCATAGAGCTGTATTCGGTCTGGAAACCGGCGACGAGCTCTGACTCGGCCTCGGTCAGGTCAAACGGTGCGCGTGCGGTTTCCGCCAGACAGCTGATGAAGAACACCACGAACATCGGGAACAGCAGCGGGTTAAAGAAGAACCCGTTGACGAAGCCGAGGCCGTGTCCGCGCTGTGCCTCGATAATACCGTTCAAGTTGAATGTGCCCGCCCACAGAACCACGCAGACCAGGATGAAGCCGATCGAGACTTCGTAGCTGATCATCTGTGCAGCGGCGCGCATTGCGGAGAAGAACGGATATTTCGAGTTCGATGCCCAGCCCGCCATCACCACGCCGTAAACACCCAGCGAACTGATCGCGAGAATGTAGAGTAGGCCGACATTGATGTCTGCCAGCACCATATGTGCGTCGAACGGAATCACCGCCCATGCGGCGAGCGCGACGGTAAAGGTCACGATCGGCGCGAGCAGGAAAATGCCCTTGTTCGCGGCGCTGGGGATGATGGTTTCCTGCAGGAATACCTTCAGGCCATCTGCAAAACTCTGCAGCAGGCCGAACGGGCCGACCACATTGGGCCCGCGCCGCATCATGACTGCGCCCAGCACCTTACGGTCCATATAGATGATCATCGCCACCGCGAGCATCACCGGGAATGCGATCAGCAGAATACCGCTGACCGTGGCAACGAACCACGCCCATTCGTAGCTCATGCCGAGGGATTGGAAGAATTCGGTCACTCTGCCGCCTCCTTCAGTTCATCACCGTGAAGCAGTTCTGCCGAGCATCGCTGCATCACCGCGCTCGCGCGGGCGATCGGGTTGGTCAGGTAGAAATCCTTGATCGGATAGGCCTCGATCACGCCTTCGACCTTCGCGCCGGATGGCGCAGCAGGTAGCGTGCCGTAATCAGCCAAGCCTTCTTCGCCCAGCGCAGGCACTTCGGCGATCATTACGCTTTGCAATTCGCCAACGCTGTCAAAGCCGACATTAACGCCTAGCGCATCGGCCAATGCGCGCAGAATTGTCCAGTCTTCGCGCGCATCACCCGGCGCGAACACGGCTTTCTCTGCGAACTGCACCCGGCCCTCTGTGTTAACGTAGGTGCCATCTTTCTCTGCGTAGCTCGCCGCGGGCAGGATGATGTCGGCCGCATGCGCGCCCTTGTCACCGTGGTGCCCGATATAGACCTTCAGGCTGTCCGCATAAGGCTCGAAATTCATCTCGTCCGCGCCGAGCGACAGGATCACCTTGGGCGAAGCCGCTGCAATGTCCTTCATGCCGCCCTTTTGCGCAAAGCCGAGCATCAGCCCGCCCATGCGTGCAGCAGAGAAGTGCAGCACGTTGAAACCGTTCCAGCCCTCGCGAACGACCTTCAACTGCTCAGCAGCCGCGAGGCCCGCATGGAGCGCACCCCTCGCCAGCGCCGCGCCGCCCATGATGATTGCGGGACGTTCTGCCTCGTGGAAATGCTCGACCAGATCGCTCGGCAGGTTCGACAGCACAGAGAGGTCCGCGCCCAGGAAGGTGGCGTGGAACGTCGTCTCCCACTCTGGGCCGATCACATAGACCTTCGCGCCGTTCTTCACCGCCTTGCGCAAGCGAACATTCACCGATGGCGCTTCCCAGCGCACGTGGCTGCCCACGATCAGGATTGCGTCGGCCGTTTCGATACCGGCCAGCGTTGAATTGAAATTCACTGCCGCAAGGTTCGACACGTCATAGTCCATGCCAGTCTGGCGACCTTCGACCAGGGTCGAACCGCAAGCTTTCAGCAGCGATTTCGCCGCAAACATCGTCTCACAATCGACCATGTCGCCTGCGACAGCCGCGATGGACGACTTCGCGCCTTTGAGCTGCTTGGCGATCGCTTTGAAGGCCTCTTCCCACGTCGCAGGCTTCAAACCGCCACGTTTGCGCATGAAGACCTTGTCCAAGCGCCGCTTGGTCAGGCCATCGACCTGATAGCGTGCCTTGTCCGAAATCCATTCTTCATTGACGTCGTCATTGATACGCGGAAGCGCGCGCATCACTTCACGGCCACGGCTGTCGAGCCGGATATTCGCGCCAACGGCGTCAGAAACGTCGATACTAAGCGTCTTCTTCAGCTCCCACGGGCGCGCTTCAAACGCATAGGGACGCGATGTGAGCGCACCCACCGGGCACAGGTCGATCACATTGGCGCTCATTTCATGCGCCGCCGCCTGCTCCAGATAGGTGGTGATCTGCATATCCTCGCCGCGATAGAGCGCGCCGATCTCGTCCACGCCCGCGATTTCCTCGCTGAAACGCACACAGCGGGTGCAGTGAATGCAGCGGGTCATGATCGTCTTGATCAATGGCCCCATATACTTCTCGGTGACGGCGCGCTTGTTTTCTTCGTAGCGCGAACCACCCCTGCCATAGGCCACCGCCTGATCTTGCAAATCGCATTCGCCGCCCTGATCGCAAATCGGGCAATCGAGCGGGTGATTGATAAGCAGGAACTCCATCACGCCTTCGCGCGCGGTCTTCACCATCGGCGTATCCGTGCGGATTTCCTGACCTTCGGCGGTCGGCAGCGCGCAAGAGGCCTGCGGCTTGGGCGGCCCGGGCTTCACTTCCACCAAGCACATCCGGCAGTTACCGGCGATACTTAAACGTTCGTGGTAACAGAAGCGCGGTATTTCCTTGCCCGCCATCTCGCACGCCTGCAGCACAGTCGTGCCCGCGGGAACCTCGATTTCCTGTCCGTCTACGGTGACCTTAGGCATTACTCAGCGGCCTCCTGGAACTTCGCATTATGCTCGTGGATCCGGCGCTCCAGCTCTGGGCGGAAATGGCGGATCAGACCCTGGATCGGCCATGCCGCTGCATCGCCCAGCGCGCAGATGGTGTGGCCTTCAACCTGTTTGGTGACCTGCTGCAGCATATCGATTTCCTCGATCGCTGCATCGCCGGTGCGCAGGCGCTCCATCATCCGCCACATCCAGCCTGTGCCCTCGCGACACGGGGTGCACTGGCCGCAGCTTTCGTGCTTGTAGAAATAGCTCAAGCGGCTGATTGCACCGACGATATCGGTCGATTTGTCCATGACGATAACGGCGGCCGTACCCAAGCCGGAGCCAAGTTCACGCAAACCGTCAAAGTCCATCGGTGCGTCCATAATTTCCTTCGCAGGAACCAATGGGACCGAGGAACCACCCGGAATCACCGCCAGCAAATTGTCCCAACCGCCAGTGATGCCGCCGCAATGCTTCTCAATCAGCTCCTTGAACGGAATGCTCATCGCTTCTTCGACCACGCAGGGCCTTTCGACATGCCCGCTGATCTGGAACAGCTTGGTGCCTTTGTTGTTCTCGCGCCCGAAGCTGTTGAACCAGCTTGCGCCGCGACGCAGGATCGTGGGCACTACAGCAATGCTTTCGACATTGTTGACCGTGGTCGGGCAGCCATAGAGGCCTGCCCCTGCCGGGAATGGCGGCTTCAGGCGCGGTTGGCCCTTCTTGCCCTCCAGGCTTTCGATCATCGCGGTTTCTTCACCGCAGATATAGGCGCCCGCACCGCGATGCATGAATACATCGAAGTCATAGCCAGAGCCGCTGGCGTTTTTGCCGATAAGGCCCGCGTCATAGGCTTCGTCAATCGCCGCCTGCAGCGTTTCGGCTTCGCGGATATACTCGCCGCGAATATAAATGTACGCCGCACGCGCGCGCATGGCGAAACCGGCAACCAGCGCGCCTTCGATCAGCTTGTGCGGATCGTGGCGGATGATCTCGCGGTCTTTACACGAACCCGGCTCGGATTCGTCAGCATTGATGACGAGGAAGCTCGGACGACCGTCCTTGCTTTCCTTCGGCATGAAGGACCATTTGAGGCCGGTAGGGAAACCCGCCCCGCCCCGACCGCGCAGGCCGGAGTCCTTGATTTCCTCGATGATCGCTTCTTGCCCGCGCTCGAGCAGTTTCTTCGTATTGTCCCAATCGCCGCGCTTTTGCGCAGCAGGCAGGTTCCACGGCTGGAACCCGTAGACATTGGTAAAGATGCGATCCTTATCAGCCAGCATCGTCAGTCTTCTTCTGTTTAGTGATCAGTGCGGCCCCAATCGCGAGAAACGCCGCGCCCAAAGCGACCTGAGATGTCCCCATGAATACAGCGCCAAGGATAACCATAGCCGGTCCGCCTGCCTTCTCCATGCGCTTAGACTTACCGATCATCATGGGCACCCTTCTTGGCCGCGCGCAGCTGGCGCAGCGTCAGCACTTGAAACAACAGTCCGCCGCCCATCAGGATGATACCTACTTCGCGGCTGCCAGTCGCGGCGAGATACGCGCCCGCACCAAAGCCCACGAGACCAGCGATCATCAATGCCAGAACAGCCCCGTTCATGCCCGAGATGCCCTTATGTACCCGATCACAAAGAACGCGACGATAGCGACAACAACGCCAGTAACCTTGGCCCAAAGCGATTCAATACCCGCTTCCTGCAGGCCAAAACTGGCCAACATGCCGACAATCACTGCCAACACGGGTGTAATGTACTTACTGATCACCAATCCCCCCTGTAATCGTGGTTCTCGGTGACCATCTCTTTCAGATTACTTAGGGCGTTCGCAGGCTCTGACGTGTGGCGGCCGGGTTCTTGCGTGCCAGTTTTGGGCTGCTCACCCTTGGCCAGCGCATCGAGCACCGCATCGAGACGCTCTGGCGTCAAATCTTCGTAATTGTCATCATTGATCTGGACCATGGGCGCGGTCGCGCAATTGCCCATGCATTCAACCTCGGTCAGCGTCCAAAGGCCATCTTTGGACACTTCGCCCTTCTTCATGCCGCGTTTCTTGCAGGTCTCGAACAGGCCATCCGAGCCACGCAGCATGCACGGCGTCGTGCCACAAACCTGCACGTGATATTTGCCGACCGGCTTCATATTGTACATGAAGTAAAAGGTCGCGACTTCGAGCACGCGGATCACCGGCATGTCGAGATAGTCGGCGACATATTCGATCACCGGCAGCGGCAGCCAGCCCTGCGTATCGGTTTCTTCGCCAACCTGACGCTGAGCCAGATCGAGCAGCGGCATCACCGCCGATTTCTGGCGACCTTCCGGATACTTCGCGATGTGCCAATCAGCTTTCTTGCGGTTTGCGTCGGTGAAAGAGAAATTGCCCCAGCGCTCACGAAGTTCGGGGGTGTCGGGTGCGGGAGTACGGTCAGCCATTAGCGGTCACACTCCCCGAATACGACATCGATTGCGCCGAGAATGGCGGTCGCGTCAGGCAGCATGTGGCCCTTGCTCATGAAGTCCATTGCCTGCAGGTGCGAGAATGCCGTCGGGCGGATCTTGCAGCGGTATGGCCGATTAGTGCCATCGCTGACGAGATAAACGCCGAACTCGCCCTTCGGGCTTTCGGTCGCGACATAAACTTCGCCTTCGGGCACATGGAAGCCCTCTGTATAGAGCTTGAAGTGGTGGATAAGCGCTTCCATCGATTGCTTCATCTCGCCGCGCTTCGGCGGTGAAACCTTGCCGTCATCGCTCGCAATCGGCCCCTCGGGCATATCTGCGAGACATTGCTTGATGATCTTGGCGCTTTCGTAAATCTCCTTCACGCGCACCATGAAGCGGTCATAGCAATCCGAATTGGTGCCGACGGGAATGTCGAATTCCATCCGGTCATAGACATCATACGGCTGCGACTTGCGTAGATCCCACGGCACACCCGCCGCGCGGATCATCGGGCCGCTAAAGCCCCAGGCAATCGCGTCTTCGCGGCTGACCACAGCGATATCGACATTGCGCTGTTTGAAAATGCGGTTGTCCATCACCAGGCTCATTGCGTCTTCAAATAGCGGGAAGAAACGCCCGTCGAGCCATTCGCCAATATCAACCAGCAGCTTTTCCGGCACATCCTGATGCACGCCGCCCGGGCGGAACCATGCCATGTGCATCCGTGCGCCAGACGCGCGCTCGAAGAAGTTCAGGCAATCTTCGCGCAGATCCATGATCCACAGGTTCGGCGTGAACGCACCCACATCCAGTATGTGCGCGCCCATATTGAGCATGTGGTTGCAGATGCGGGTAAGCTCGGCGAACAGCACGCGCAGATATTGCGCCCGCTCCGGCACCTCCAGATTGATCAGCTTCTCGATCGCCAGAACGTAGCTGTATTCCTGTGCCAGTGGAGAGCAGTAATCGAGCCGGTCAAAATACGGCAGGGCCTGCAGATAGGTCTTGTGCTCGATCAGCTTCTCGGTGCCGCGGTGGAGCAGGCCGACATGCGGGTCGATCCGCTCGATCACTTCGCCGTCCAGCTCCATAACCATGCGCAGCACGCCGTGTGCCGCAGGGTGCTGAGGCCCGAAATTGATCGTGTAATTGGTGATAACTTCATCACCGGTGGTGGGCGACTGTTCGAGTTGGACGCTCATGATTTGCCCTCCTCTGCCTTTTCGTCGCCGGGCAGGACGTAATCCGATCCTTCCCATGGCGAGAGGAAATCAAACTGGCGCAGGTCTTGCGCAAGCTCGACCGGTTCGTAAACCACGCGCTTTTCCTCTTCGGAATAGCGCAGCTCGGTGTAGCCCGTCAGCGGGAAGTCTTTGCGGAACGGATGCCCTTCGAAACCGTAATCGGTCAGGATGCGGCGCAGATCTGGATTGCCCGCAAAGGTCACGCCATAAAGGTCGAACACTTCGCGTTCCAGCCAGCCAGCATTGGGCCATAGCGTGGTGATCGTTGGCACTGGCGTTGCATCGTCAGTCGACAGCTTCACCATCACGCGGTGGTTTTTCGTCAGCGATTGCAGCATGTAGACGACTTCGAAACGTTCAGCACGCTCAGGGTAATCGACGCCCGCGATTTCCATCATCTGCTGATATTCGTGGTCGTCGCGCAGCAGCTTGAGCGCGATTTCAATCGCATCACGTTTTACCGTGATCACGATCTCGCCATGCTCTTCCTTTGAAGCAAGCACCATATCGCCCAGCGCCACGACCAGAGCATCGCGTACGCCTTCATTGCTGGCGAATTTGGGAGCGGAATGGACCACGATCATCGCTCAATCGTCCCTGCGCGGCGGATTTTCCGCTGCAATTGCATCACGCCATAGAGCAGCGCCTCTGCGGTTGGCGGGCAGCCCGGCACATAGATATCGACCGGCACAATCCGGTCACACCCGCGAACGACGCTGTAGGAATAGTGGTAATAGCCCCCGCCATTGGCGCAGCTACCCATGCTGATCACATATTTCGGATCAGACATCTGATCGTAAACTTTACGCAGTGCAGGCGCCATCTTGTTGCACAGCGTGCCCGCGACAATCATCAGGTCTGACTGGCGCGGGGATGCGCGCGGCGCAGCGCCGAAACGCTCCATGTCATAGCGCGGCATATTCGCGTGGATCATCTCCACCGCGCAACACGCCAAGCCGAATGTCATCCACCACAGCGAACCAGTGCGTGCCCATTGGAACACGTCCTCGGTCGAGGCTACCAGGAAGCCCTTGTCATTTACCTCGGTTTGCAGCGCCTCGAAGTAATCCTTGTCAGGCGTGCGTACCTCGCCGCCCTTGGCCGTTGGCATCATGGCAGCCGCTTCAGCCGCGCTGATCGGCGCGGTAGGCGGCGTGATAATCGTGCTGTTGCTAGAAGTGCTCATTCCCAGTCCAGAGCTCCCTTCTTCCACTCATAGGCGAGGCCTATCGCCAGAATGCCAAGAAATACCATCATGCCGATCCAACCGGTCCAACCGGTTTCACCCAGGCTTACCGCCCATGGGAACAGGAAGGCCGCTTCCAAATCGAAGATGATGAAGCTGATTGCGACGAGATAAAAGCGAACGTCAAACTGGCTGCGCGCGTCATCAAACGCAGGAAATCCGCATTCATATTCACTCAGCTTCTCCGCATCGGGATTGTGTGCCCCGGTCAGACGCGAAACGCCCATGGGCAGGAACACAAACGCCACGGACAATCCGAGCGCGATGAAGATGAAGATCAGTATCGGCAGATACTGTGAAAGATCGACCACAATGAATCCCGTCGCTGCAAAGTCGCGCTCGCCTCTAAGCCCCACGCAGCGAAGGTGCAAGGGCGGGAATCGTGTAATTCATAGCACTTGCGTTGCGTATCGGTAAATCTGTGGGGATTACTGCGCCGGGGATGCGAGCGGCAGGCGATGGATTTGAGTAGGCAGTGCCTCCATGCCTTCTTTCAACTCGCCTTCGATATAGCGGTCCCACTGACCCTTGCCGACGTAGATCAAGGCATCGCTGTCGATGCTGCCGGACAATACCTCGGTCCACTCCGAATGCTCCTGTTCAAGCACGCGATGGCCGATTACGCGCGTGCCGTCCTAGGATAATTCGAAGGCGGAGATGCGCATCGGCGATGTACCGTTTTGCACCGCGATCAATTCGCTTCCGTAGCGCCACAACCCATCGACCCCATCAAGCATAACCGGGATATCGCTCGCGAGCCGCGAAACGTCGCGCGTTTCCAGATCGATAATCGCAATGCCATAGCGATAATCGCTGACGAAGAGCTTTGTGTTGTCTTCGCTGGTCGCGAGACCTTGCGGGGAACGAAATGTCCCGGAGGAGACTAGTGTCTGGAGTTCCTCGTCATCTGCGGTCGCCGTGTAAACACCACCACCTTGCGGGTCACCGGCGAACAGCTTGCCATCGGCCGCCATATGTAAGTCCGATACCGTGGCGCCGTCTGGAGCCTCAATGTAGATCGTACTGTCGAGATCACCCGTAAGTCCCATCAGGCCGGTGAATAGGGCTCGCGCGTCTTTCGAACCATCGATGTTTCCCGACGCAACCCATCCAACCCTGTGATCTGCGTCTGTTGCAAGACCTGACAGGTCATTTGCCTTCGGTAATGTCAGAGCAATCCAATTTCCGACCGGTCCAGGGCCATAAAGAGATTTCTCGCTTACCGAAGTCACCACTACACCCTCGCCATTTGCAAGGGGCGCAACATCTTCTACCAAACCTGCCTCGGCCGGAACGGTCGCCACAACCTCGCTCGCTTCAATTACTTCGGCTTCGCCGCGCAAGCGCTCCGCAATGCGTCCCGGATCAACGCCTTCAAGCAGCCTCGGGATTTGCTCCCGCGCGACATCGCTGAACACATAGCCGCGCTCATAGAGCCACTCGAGTACCCCCATGACTTTCTCGACCTCACCCGCCGCGAGCAACGACTGAAGCATGCGCAGCCGCACCGTCCCGCTATCGGGAAAATCGCGTGCGAGCTGCTCCAAGCCCTCCATAACTCGGATCTGGCCGGTGGCCTCGTCAACCGGGCGCCATTCGTGTCCCTCCCCTGCCAAAGCAGGTGCCGCTAGACCGAGCGTGATTGCTGCAACAAACGTGCGCAGCATCACTTCATCATCTGGGCAATGGCCTTGTCTGTTGCCTTACCATAAGGCGGCTTGAACCCGCCTAGCTTGGCAATATCGATCTTGGGTTGGTGATAGACTGCACGGGCGTGGCTGAATTCACGGAAGCCCTCGATCGCATGGTAACTGCCCATGCCCGATGGTCCTACCCCGCCGAACGGAAGGTCCTCCATGGAAACGTGGAAGATCACGTCATTGGTCGTCACACCGCCGGAGATCGTTTTAGTGAGCACGCGTTCCTGCTCCGCCTTGTCCTGGCCGAAGTAATATAGACCCAGCGGGCGATCATGCTCGTTCACATAATCAACCGCCTCGTCGATCTGGCTGTAGGTCTTGACTGGCAGCAGCGGACCGAAAATCTCTTCCTGCATCACTGCCATTTCATCTGTGACATTGCGTAGGATGTTGAGCGGCATCTTGCGCTGATTCGCGTTGGAGAAATCTTCCCCACCCGGATTGACTTCGATCACATCTGCACCCTTGTCGCGCGCATCCTCGACCAGTCCTTGCAAACGTTCGAAATGACGGTCGCTTACGATCGAAGCGTAGTCATCATTCTCAAGCAGCGTCGGATACATGTTGTGCACACCCTGGGTGACGCCTGCGATAGCCTCTTCTTCCTTGTCATGCGGGACATACATGTAATCAGGCGAGAGGCAGATCTGGCCAGCATTCATCATCTTGCCCAGCGCAATACGTTCACCAGCTTTGGCAAAATCTGCGCTGCGCCCCATGAACACGGGCGATTTGCCGCCTAGCTCAAGCGTTACCGGCACCAGATTGGCAGAAGCTGCCTCCATCACGCGGCGGCCGGTTGGCGTCGAGCCTGTGAAAACAAGGTGATCAAATGGGAGCGACGAGAACGCGGCGGCCACTTCCGGACCACCGGTGATCACTGCCAGCTCATCCTCGGTGAAATACTCCTTAACCAATTCTTTCATCAGCAGTGAGGTACGCTCGGTAAATTCGCTCGGCTTGATCATAGCGCGGTTGCCCGCGGCAAATACCTGCATCAGCGGAGCGAAGGCCAGATTGACCGGGAAATTCCACGGGCTCAGGATGCCAATTACACCCTTTGGCTCATAACGCACTTCGGCTTTCGCGCCGAGGAGACCCAATGGGAATTGCACCGGACGTTTCTCGACGCGCGCCCATTTGTCCATATTCTTCAGCGCATGCTTGCCTGCGCCAACTGTCGCTGCAATGTCTGTGATCATCGACTGTTGCATGCTTCGGCTACCGAAATCTGCGCTCATGGTTTTGGCCAGATCTTCGCCATTCTCCTTGATCAGCGCCATAGCCCGCTTGATGCGGTCCTTGCGCATGCTCATCGGCTCTGGACGCGACTGAGTGAATGCAGATCGCTGCAGCTTGAGGATACGTTCCTGCTCCTGACGTAGATCGTCAGCCATTATTCTCTCCCGGCTATTCTCTCAGCCCAACCGGGCCGATGCGTTTTCAATTGCTATCTTTATTCGCTTAGGCCGCCCGCCAACGCAAGCTAATACGTATTTCCGATAGCGTACGGTTTGCGTTTGCCGCATTGCAACATTAGATCGCAAGGCGATTCTTCCCCTCTCTCCAACGAGGAACATGACATGTCCCAGTTTTCCGCCGCCGACCCCGTCGTCATCCTAAGCTACGCCCGCACTCCGATGGGCGGCATGCAAGGCGCATTAGCCGATGTGTCTGCAACCGACCTCGGCGCGACTGCAGTCAAAGCGGCTGTCGAGCGCTCTGGTGTTGCTCCTGACAAATTTGACCGGTCCTATATAGGCTGCGTTCTGCCGGCTGGTCTGGGTCAGGCCCCTGCCCGTCAAGCAACCCTGAAAGCAGGTCTGCCAAAGTCGGTGCAGGCTACCACGGTCAATAAAGTATGCGGCAGCGGGATGCAGACCGTGATCATGGGTGCAGAAGCGCTGGCCAGTGGTACAATCGATTATGTCATCGCTGGCGGCATGGAGAGCATGACCAACGCGCCGTATTTGCTGCAAAAGCACCGCTCGGGCGCACGCATCGGCCATGACACCGCGTATGACCACATGTTCCTGGATGGCTTGGAAGATGCCTATGACGCGGGCCGCGCAATGGGCACCTTCGCTCAGGATACTGCAGACGAGTACCAGCTGACCCGAGAAGACATGGACGGCTATTCAATTGAATCGCTCCGCCGCGCGAACGAAGCGATTGCATCAGGCGCATTCGCTGATGAAGTTGTCCCGGTCACTTTCGCCACCCGCAAAGGCGATGTAACCGTCGACACGGACGAACAGCCTGGCCGCGGTATGCCGGAGAAAATCCCGACGCTGCGCCCCGCGTTTGCCAAGGACGGCACGATCACGGCGGCTACTTCCAGCTCGATCTCAGACGGCGCTGCTGCAGTTGTTCTCACTCGTGAAAGCGTGGCCAAGGAAAACGGGCAGGAGCCAGTGGCAAAGATCGTGGCGCTCGCTGCTCACGCGCAAGAGCCGAAGGACTTCACCGTCGCACCGGTTGGCGCGATCACCAAAGTGCTTGAGCGCGCTGGCTGGACAACCGACGATGTTGACCTGTGGGAAGTCAACGAAGCCTTCGCATGCGTCGCCATGTTCGCGATGCGCGACATCGGCATCCCGCATGAGAAGATCAATGTGAACGGCGGCGCAACTGCGCTTGGCCACCCGATCGGTGCATCGGGCACACGTATTATCGTAACGCTGCTTAATGCGCTTAAGAAGCAGGGCAAAAAACGTGGTATTGCCTCGCTCTGCATTGGCGGCGGTGAAGCAACAGCTATCGCCATCGACCTCGCATAACCCCGGCTCTTTTGCCCACGACAGGAACTATGGTATCCCCTCGATCACAACATGTGATCGGGGGGATTTCATTATAAAAATTGCAATTTCTATCGTCGCCATGACCGCACTCACCGCCTGCGAACAAGCGGCGACACCTGCCCCTGAACCAGACGCGTAACAACAAGCTGAAGCTGCATCGG
>Ga0181592_10002068_pt1 | contig 16509 bp, 15 predicted proteins | sample 071ome_20_FD_133755 | JGI IMG/M metagenome (GOLD analysis project Ga0181592, IMG submission 133755) | Coastal salt marsh microbial communities from the Groves Creek Marsh, Skidaway Island, Georgia - 071412BT metaG (megahit assembly) | ecosystem: Environmental > Aquatic > Marine > Intertidal...
ACCGCCAATCACGCCCATGCCATATAACTGACCAGCTTTTTCTTCCAAACGCCGGATCAACAGCATCTGTTCATAAAGATCAAGCATAGTGTTGGTGTCGGGATAATCCGGTGCAATATTTTTAGGCGGGCGACCTTGCACACGACGAATATTCTTTTTCGTTGCTGTTGCCGTGGATTTTCCGCCCACAGCGGCCTTCGCCTTGCTGGTCGCCTTAGGTGCTTTTGCCATGAGACACTCCCTGTAGGAATTTCATGACCTATTTTTTCAGAAAAATGAAAAAATACAATATATTTTTTCTCATTGTATTTATTGGTTTTTTTTAATTTTAACCAGTTTTGGTTAACGTATTAATCAGTGAAGATAACCAATTCGTTATCATCATAAAGACCATTTTTTTGACGCGCCAATTCACCCAGCATATCTGGATCAATCGTATCAAGCGATAACAGACTAACCTTTTTGCGCAGATAGGTCTCTTCTAATTTGAGGTTATTAAACTCAGCGGTGGCAGTAATGATATCGTCATCTAGCGGACGTAAGGACATCAAACCGCCGTCAGCGTTGATCAATTGCATAGCAAAAGAAATCAACATAGCCATCATGATCATATTAAAGCCGAAAGGGAGAATTTTGCTTACTGATGGCATTAATGCTGTCCAATCGTTGCGATATGATTCATTGAATCAAATCCACGAATCGCCGTCAAGTCTTATTTTAACAAGTTTCTAACGAATGAACTGAATACCGGAATAACTGGCATTATGCCCAAGCATTTCTTCAATCCGGATCAATTGGTTATATTTTGCGGTACGATCAGAACGCGCCAATGATCCCGTTTTAATTTGTCCTGCGTTTGTCGCAACTGCCAAATCAGCAATAAAATGATCTTCGGTTTCACCTGACCGGTGCGATATCACAACCCCCATATCTGCTCTCTGTGCTAGCATGATGGCGTCCATTGTTTCGGTCAGCGTACCAATTTGATTGACCTTAATCAGAATGGCATTAGCGGCCTCAAGTTCAATCCCTTTGATCAATCTGTCAGGGTTTGTGACAAACAAATCATCCCCAACCAGTTGAATCAAATCCCCTAATTCTGAAGTCAAATGCACATATCCGTTCCAGTCTTCCTCAGCTAACGGGTCTTCAATAGAACAGATGGGGTAAGCATCTACCAAATTACGCCAATAGCTTACCATCTCATCACTGCTAAGGGTCTTGCCCTCCCCTTCGAGATGATATTTGCCATCACGGAAATATTCTGTTGCGGCGGCATCCACTGCCAACATGATATCTTCACCAGGCTTGTATCCAGCCTTTTCAATCGCCGCCATAATGTAATCCATGGCTTCGGCGGTATCGTTGATATTTGGGGCAAATCCGCCCTCATCCCCAACAGCAACAGACAGGCCTTTATCTTTGAGAAGCCCACGCAAACTGTGAAAAATTTCAGATCCAATACGGACAGCATCTGAAAAACAATCTGCAGAGACAGGCATAATCATAAACTCTTGCACATCAAGCGCATTATCAGCATGAGCACCACCATTGAGGATATTCATCATAGGTGTTGGCATAATATGAGCATGCATGCCGCCAATATACCGCCAAAGCGGTTGATCAGCAGACATTGCCGCCGCACGGCACGTTGCCAAACTGACACCAAGAATTGCGTTTGCCCCTAAGCGAGATTTGTTATCTGTGCCATCTAGCATAATCATAGCCTGATCCACACCATGCTGATCAAAAGCGTCAAACCCCATAAGCGTATCTGCAATATCACCGTTAACCGTATCAACCGCACCTTGAACAGAACGTCCGTGATATTGGCTCTTGTCACCATCACGGCGTTCAACCGCCTCAAACGCGCCTGTGGACGCGCCAGAGGGCACCGCGGCACGACCCATTGAGCCATCTTCAAGCATGACATCTACTTCAACGGTAGGATTCCCCCGACTATCTAGAATTTGACGGGCATGAATATCAAGAATGCTACTCATCTTTTGATCCTTTCTTGCCGGAAACATGGCTTTAACAGGTAAAGGCCTATGCTTTGGCTTCGGTTTAACTCACTGCTGATTTTGTCAAGGCATCCAATTCAAAAAGCCGCTTTAACAGGCCTAACATTTGATCCAAAGGCACCATATTAGGGCCATCAGAAAGGGCATTATCAGGGTCTTGATGGGTTTCCATAAACACACCGGCAACACCAACCGCTACTGCGGCTCTTGCTAATGTTGGCACATATTCGCGCTGGCCACCAGAAGCGCCGCCAAGACCACCAGGTTGCTGCACTGAATGGGTGGCATCAAATATGACAGGATAACCTGTTTCCGCTAGTTGCGGTAAAGACCGCATATCTGTGACCAGCGTATTATAACCAAAACTGGTTCCGCGTTCGGTAATCATAATCCGGGGATTACCGGCCTCAGCTAATTTATTGACCACATGGCGCATATCCCAAGGGGCTAGGAACTGACCTTTTTTGACGTTAACGACTTGCCCTGTGTTGGCGGCGGCAATCAAAAGATCAGTCTGACGGCATAAAAAGGCAGGAATTTGAAGAACATCAACCACCTCACCGACCTCAGCGCAATGATCAGGCAAATGCACATCCGTAAGCACAGGACATCCAATGGTCTTTTTCACCTCAGCCAAGACCGCTAGCCCTTGATCGATCCCAAGACCGCGAGGAGAATGAAGCGAAGTGCGATTAGCTTTATCAAAAGAGGATTTATAGATAAAACCCATGCCTAGTTTTGCCGTCATCTCTGCAAGGGCCGAAGCCATATCCAAGGCGTGATCTTTGCTTTCGATTGCACATGGCCCGGCAATCAATGTCATCGGCAGACGATTGCTGATCTTGATCTTGCCAATCGTTACCTGCTGATCTGTACCCATTATGATTTCCTCTTAGACTAAACGCGAGCGTTTAAGAGCCGCATTGATGAAACCACGAAAAAGAGGATGCGGATCAAAGGGGCGAGATTTTAATTCTGGATGAAATTGGACCCCAATAAAAAACGGATGGTCTGAGCGTTCAACAATCTCAGGCAAACTGCCATCAGGTGAAAGGCCAGAGAAGATAAGCCCTTGGCTTTCAAGTTCCTCTCGCCAAGCGATATTTACCTCATAACGGTGACGGTGGCGCTCACTGATTTGCGGAGTGGAATAAAGTTGCATTACCTGAGAGCCAGCCTTAAGCACACAATCATAGGCCCCAAGGCGCATCGTTCCGCCCAGATCACTAGTTTCATCACGCACAACTTGGCTATTTCCGCTTGTCCATTCAGTCATCAGGCCAACCACAGGGTTTTCTGATGGCCCAAACTCTGTTGAACCTGCATCAGAGTGATTAGCTAGATTTCTCGCCGCTTCAATCACTGCCATTTGCATCCCAAAACAAATTCCTAAAAACGGCACATTGTTTTCACGAGCAAACTTGATCGCGTTAATTTTGCCTTCTGATCCCCGTTGACCAAAGCCGCCAGGCACCAGCACAGCATCCGCGCTAGTAAGTGAACTGAAATCAGCGTTTTCACCTTCAAACACCTCACTATCTATCCAATTCATCTTGACCTTAACATTGTTATCAAGACCGCCATGAGTTAAGGCCTCGGCAAGGGATTTATAACTATCAATAAGGCTGGTGTATTTTCCCACAACAGCAACATTGACGGTGCCTTCGGGGTTAGTCATTCGGTGCATAATATCATGCCAAACCGACAAGTCTGGTTCATTCAGAGGCAAATCAAAATGGCGGCAGATTTCCATATCAAGACCTTCACGATGATACATCAATGGCACTTCATAGATACTGCTGGCATCAGGGGCACTGATCACTGCCTCTTTGCGCACATTACAAAACCGGCTGATTTTAGTTTTAAGGTCTTCGGGAATATTCTCACTGCTTCGGCAAAGCAGGATATCAGGCTGGATACCCACCGATTGCAATTCTTTCACTGAATGTTGTGTCGGTTTTGTCTTTAATTCCCCTGCCACCTCAATAAACGGTAACAGAGTGACATGAAGGAAACAGGTCTTGTCATGCCCCATTTCGTAACCAATTTGACGAATAGCTTCTAGAAAAGGAAGAGATTCGATATCCCCGACCGTTCCACCAATCTCAACCAGAACGAAATCTTCATTATCCAGATTTGATGTCACAAACTCTTTGATAGCATTTGTTACATGGGGAATGACCTGAATGGTGGCCCCTAGGTAATCACCGCGGCGTTCACGGGCCAACACATCTGAATAAATCCGGCCTGTGGTCACATTGTCTGATTTGCGAGCATCTACCCCAGTAAAGCGTTCATAATGGCCTAAATCCAGATCGGTTTCTGCCCCATCATCGGTAACAAATACCTCACCATGTTGGGTAGGGCTCATCGTGCCAGGGTCAACATTCAGATAAGGGTCAAGTTTGCGCAGGCGGATTTTATATCCACGCGCCTGAAGCAACGAACCCAAAGCAGCAGAAGCTAATCCCTTTCCAAGGGATGAAACCACACCACCAGTAATAAAAACGAAACGCGGCATGGGTAATATCTATACCAAGGATAGCCTTCTGTTCCTAGTCAAAGAAAAGGATTAATTTATTGATCTGCTGGAACTGTTGGAATTGCTGGACTTTGTGTTGAAGTTTCAGTTTCATTTGTAATCTCATCAATGAGCGATGGCGTCACCGCCGTCCGTCCACTGAGAATCGCAAGAATAATAGAAGTTGAAAAAAACGCTACGGCAAGAAATGCGGTAACCCGGGTGAGAAGATTGGCTGTGCCGCGGGCGGTCATAAAACCGCCACCTTGTCCACCACCGCCGCCAATGCCAAGGCCACCACCTTCGCTTCGCTGAAGCAGGATGACAAATACCAACGCTAGCGCGATGATAATATGAATGGTCAAAATCAATATGCTCATTGTCTCAATCTTTCGGTTACTCGCCTTCTATAATAGAAGCCTAAAGGAAGTTCCAGATAAAAATCAGATTTCTGCGGCAAGGGTAATGGCATTTATGCTTTTAGCGTCTAAACTCGCCCCACCAACCAGCACGCCATCCACCTGATCCAAAGCTAGCAATGTGTTAGCATTCTCAGGGTTAACAGACCCACCATACAAAACTGGCACATCATTAAGGCCACTATTTTTTAGATGCTTATGAATAGCTTGATGCATCTCCATCACATTTTCGGGGGTTGCTGTCATTCCGGTCCCTATCGCCCAAACAGGTTCATAAGCAATAGCAAGCTTGGCCCCATCAACCTTATGCGGCAATGACCCTGATAGCATAGCAGTCACCGTTGCTTCTGCATGACCACTTTCACGTTCAGCTAGATTTTCACCAACACACAGCATCACAGACAGCCCTTCAGCTTGCGCCATTTCTAATTTGGCGGCAATGGTAGCAGAACTTTCCTTGTGATTCTGTCTGCGCTCCGAATGACCCACTAGCACCCATTGGCAACCAGACTCAATTAGCATAGCGGCAGACACATCACCCGTATGGGCGCCATTGGCAGCGGCATGACAATCCTGTCCACCTAGCGCAAGATGATTTGCCAGCCCTATTTGCTCTCTCGTCGCTCTTGCCAGATCAAGTAAGGTAAATGAGGGAAAGACAATCCGCTTTACCTTATCGCCAACAGGGCAAGAAGCCATTTCCACCAGCAATTGTTCTGCTGATTGGCGATCTAAATTCATTTTCCAATTACTGGCAATGATCGTCATGATAATCCTTATTCTCAGTTGCAAGAGTTGTCGCAGAGATGCGCGACAAAACCTCATCCTGCTATTTGCAAACAGATGGTTATCTTTTTATGATATTTTCCAGACCACAAGCAACCTTAAACCGATTCTCTGCCGTGACTTTATGATCATCTCATGCTAGGCAGAAAGAAGAATATGACAACAGGGTAAAGAGATATGCTTCAAGCGCTTCGAAATGGAACAAAATCCAACCTAATGCGAGCTTTTCTGCTCGTTCTTGTTGTTGGGTTTGGGATGTGGGGAATTGGTGATATTTTCCGCTCAAGCCCAAATGATGAGGATGCGATCACTGTTGATAACATCACGGTCAGCGCAAACGAAGTGGCGATCACCTTTGATCGGGCCAGACGCTTTTACTACCCTGGCCTTAATAACAACGAGGCTATTGCCACTGGCTTGATGGATCAAATCATAGCCGAGCTGATTGAACGCTCATTATTTGAGGCAGAGGCAGCACGCCTTGGACTTACCGTAACGCGTGATATGGCAAAGCAATCTCTTAGAACCAACCCTTTGTTTCAGGATGCTAGCGGGAATTTCAACCCTTTGCTGATGCGTGATATTCTAGCCCGGCGTGGAATTAGTGAAGATCAGCTAATTGCTGATATCGGCTATGCTGAAAAACGCAATCAAGTCATAGCGGCAATCGCCTCTGGGGCAGAATATTCGCCTGTATTAGCGGATAGCATGGCAAAATGGCTAGCCCAGCAACGCCAAATTCATTTTGCCGCCATTGCTATTTCACCTGATCAAGTCACTGACCCTGACCAAGCGACATTGTCGGGATGGTATAGAGATAATCAGGATATATTTGACGCGCCCACAATGCGCTCAGTGACCGCAGTTATATTGTCACCAGATCATTATCTTCAGAATATAGTGGTCTCTCAAACGGAGTTAGAAAACGCCTTTGAAGAAAGAAAAAGTGCGTTTTCGGTCCCTGAACGGCGAGATTTTTTACAAATGGTGTTGCCTGATCTGGAAACCGCCGAGGCAGTACGCCAACGCCTTATCGCTGGCGAAGATTTCGCTGCTGTCGCGCTAGAGGTATCTGGCGACAAACCTGAAGACATTACCTTTGTTGGGGTGACAAGGGATGATTTGCCTGAAGATTTGGCCGCTACAATTTTTGCTGGCTCAGAGGGTAATGTAACAAACCCTAGCCAAACCCCTTTCGGTGTCTATGTCTTTGAAATCACAGCCATCAATGAGGCTAAGATTCCATCATTTGAAGATATCCGCACAAGGCTTGAAGAAGAGCTAAAAATAGAAATGGCAGTCAACCAAGTCTATGACAGCATTACTATTTTTGAAGAAGCACAAGATAGCGGTGCAACCTTAGAAGAAGCAGCAAAAGCGGCTAAAGCTCAACTCATTACCATTGCGGGGATGAGCCAAAATAGCCTTAACGAAAGCAGTGATCCAATCAATGATATTGCCACCAGCACAGGATTTCGGTCTGCGGTTTGGCAGCAAGAAATTGGAACAGAAGGCATGCTGATCGCAGATGAGGACAATACTTATTTTGCCCTGCGGGTGGAGAATGAAACCGCTGCCAGATCTCGCGATCTGGATGAGGTCAAAGACGAAGCGATCAAAGCATGGAAACTGGAAACCGCGATTTCTCGTGCGAAGACGCAAGCCGAAGATATTATTGCCGCTAATGATTTTGATGCCGCAGTAAAATCCGCTGGCGCAACCCTTGAGCAATCTTCACCTTTTCTTCAATCTGGAATTGGTCTGGATCATGAAGAATCCAGCCTGATTGCCTCAGCTAGTTTTTCGATTGAGGTCGGCGACAAAACCCTTGTCGAAACCGGCAGCGATTCCATTATAGTGATTAGACTGGATGATATCATCGCTGGTGACGAAGACACCGTGACATTGCGGAAAAATCAATTGCTGGCAGATTTCAAAGACCATTTGGTCGCCGACACCGAAGATGCCATCGTTAAGGGGCTTGCCACACTTCATGACGTTGAAGCTAACCCCAATGCTGTTGTAAGGCTTTTGATCGGATCCATTAACTAATGCGTATGATGCCAGATTTGGATAGCATTCGGTCTCACCTTGCTGCTGGCAAGGCTACTCTTATGCATACCGAATTGGTAGCTGACCTTGAAACCCCGGTTTCCATCATGCTGAAACTGGGCATTGATTCGCCTTACCATTGTTTGCTTGAATCAGTTGAAGGGGGAAATGTCAGAGGCCGATTTTCGGTGATCGCCCTAGATCCCGATTTGATTTGGACAGTTCAAGGCGAAACCATAACTACGCATGATGGTGATGGCAATCTTATTGCCGAAGAAACCGGCCATGCGTTTGACCATTTGCGCCGATTAATGGCGGCATCTGCTATTGATATTCCTAATGATCTACCGCCTATGTCTGCTGGCCTGTTTGGGTATTTTGGATATGAAATGATCCGCTATATGGAAAACATTCCAAATCGCAATCCGGATGAGCTGAATACCCCGTCATCATGCCTGATGCGGCCATCTGTGGTGGTCATAATTGACCGGCTTAAGGACAGTATGCGGATTGTTACCCCTATCCGCCCGGACAGCCATCAAGGGGATCACGAAGCAGCCATATCCGATGCTTCTTCACGCCTTCAGCGTATCATTGATAAACTCGGCGCGGCATTACCGTCGCGCGCTAAGCCAGAAAATCAACGCCCCTTGCCCGAAGTTACCGCCAATATGTCTAAATCCAGTTATCTGGATATGGTAAAAAAGGCGATTGACTACATTAAGGCAGGCGATATTTTTCAGGTTGTGCTCTCTCAGCGGTTTTCAGTACCATTTTTCAAGCACCCCTTTACCCTTTATCGTTCACTTCGGCGGCTTAACCCATCACCTTTTTTAATTTATTTTAATATGGGTGGGCTTTCCCTAGTGGGGTCAAGCCCTGAAATTCTGGTGCGTCTTCGCGAAGGCAAGGTCACGATCCGTCCAATCGCAGGCACGCGCCCTCGCGGCAAAACCCCCGAAGAAGATCAGGCGTTAGCAAAAGATTTACTAAGTGACGCCAAAGAAAGAGCTGAACATTTAATGCTTTTGGATTTGGGCCGCAATGATGTTGGGCGCGTATCAAAACCTGGCACCGTCAAGGTTGTCGATCATTTTAACATTGAGCGTTATAGCCATGTTATGCATATCGCCTCTGAGGTTCAGGGTGAGGCTAGGGACGAATGTGACGCAATTGATGCCCTCAAGGCAGGGTTTCCTGCTGGCACCCTTACTGGCGCCCCTAAAATCCGGGCAATGGAAATCATTGATGAATTAGAACCCACTCAGCGTGGCCCTTACGGCGGAGCCGCAGGATATATCTCTGGTAATGGGGATATGGACACCTGCATTGTTCTCCGAACTGCGCTGATCAAAGATGACATGTTACATATTCAGGCCGGTGCAGGCGTTGTTTATGACAGCGTTGATGAAAATGAGTTTCAAGAATGTGTCAATAAAGCTATGGCCGTTATTCGTGCAGCTGCGGAAGCGGTAGAGATGACCGAAGATTAGATCCTTTAGTTCAGGGGCGTTTTGCGTATGTGTCGGATCTTTTTTGCAATCGTTGTTCTGGCCTTGACCAGTCCATTGGTCATGGCACAGATGGTAAATGATGATGCTTCTATTATCAACAAAGGTAAGCTTAGCGAACAAGCTGCCATTTGTGCCGCCTATGCGATCGTGATGGAAAAAGTTACGTTGATTAACCCCAAAGACAGCCTGATTTGGGAATTGCGGCGCAATGATATCACCAACCAATGGCAACAATATTTGGAAACCCAAACTGGTCAGATCGTAACCTCGTCATCTCTAAACGATATTGTCAAAAATTATGGGCGTTGGATGACAGATAAAATCTTTTTTCCTGATCCAAACTCGCAAGAAACGGTTAGCCCCTCATCTGAAGAATCCGTACAGCAATATATTACCACCTTCTGCCCTGCAATGTTCAGAGAAGCAGATACTCGCATTGCCATGGCAAGGCCAGATTTATTCATGGCCAAAAAACTTGCACCAGAAAACAATGATGATAATGACGATAACTATATCGCATCAGCAAATGGACTAAATGTGCCGCATCAGCTAAGTGACAGTTTGATCGATGGACGGGGCATGACAACAGACACCACAACCCAAACCCAAGATTTGCAAGTTGCTGAGGGTGATATCCCCCCCTCACCCGATCAACAACCACAAGTGATCATTCAACTCGCAGCTTATAAACTGCTTATTCATGCTGAAAGTGGATTAGATGTCTTTCGTCTCAAGATGGGGGATATGGCCTCGCCTCCACGCCTTGTCATAGAGGCGCCAGAAAATAGCGATGAGGGGTATTTTCGTGTTGTGAGCATCCCAATGGGGCGCGATGATGCTAAGGCCGCCTGTGCGCTCTTAGAGAAGCGTCAAATAGGTTGTATTATCCGTTCAATTGAATAAAATTATGCTGATAAGTTCTCTTTTCAGGAATAAGGCATGATCTCCCCCGAATGGTGGATTGCCGCCACGCTCTTCGCCGCGTTAACGCAAACCTTCCGAAGTGCTATTCAGCGCCAGATGAAACCTCTTCTTGGGGATGATGGGGCAAGTTATATTCGGTTTCTTTATGCCCTGCCTTTTGCTTGGTTAATGGTTTATAGCTATCATTTCTTTGCAGATGTAGGCTTTCCGTTAACCAACTTACGATTTTGGATCTGGGTCAATCTGGCTAGCATTACGCAAATCCTATTTACCGTATTATTGATCCGTATTTTTTCTCGCCGCAGTTTTGCCGCAGGAACGGCCTTTTCAAAAACAGAAGTTTTGCAAGCCGCCATTTTAGAGGCCATTATTCTAGGGGTCATGGTGTCATTGCTCACCGGGCTTGCCATCATCCTTGGCGTGATTGCAGTGGTAATGTTGTCATTTGCAAAATCAGCCCTTACCAAACATGATATTTTTCAGTCCCTGTTCTCGCGCACCTCAGCTATCGGGCTGGCAAGTGGTACTTTTCTTGGGCTTGCAACCGTTTGCTATAAAGCTGCTGCCATTTCCCTTGAAGGTGGCGATCTAATCATGCGCGCAGTCTATACTGGCGGTATAGCGACCCTAATCCAAGTCGTGATGATGGGCGGCTGGATGTTAATCTTCACAAGACCGCAACTGGTGGCCAGTTTTGTGCACTGGCGTGGATCAATCTGGGCTGGTTTCTTTGGGGCTCTAGCAACCGTGGGATGGTTTACTGCCTTTACCCTTCATAGTGTAGCGGCGGTGCGTGCGGTTGGACAAATTGAGCTGCTCATCTCATTAGGCGTATCATTGCTGTGGTTTCGGGAAAAGACAAATTGGACAGAAGCTCTAGCCATTATCATGCTAACCATTTCGATTATTATGGTTCTGATGGGATCATAATCATGAATAATATTTCCCCTCTTTACGGTGTCATATTAACCCTGATGAGAACGATATGACCTCGCTTCGCGTTAGCTTACTTTTGCTGGCATGGTTTTCCGCCATTCTGCAAATTGTCTTTGGCCAGTCTGTTGAGATGTTCAGTAACATTGGCGCTGTTCTGCTAGGGTTATTTTTATTGATCATTCTGCCTAGGTTGAAATGGGACAGTTATCTGATTTTAATCATGCTAGGGGTCATGGGCTGGTTTTTGCTTAATGGTTTACCGACCCAAGAGCTTTTGTTTTCAGGTGGAAGATTTATCCTGATCTTTGTGGCCTTAATTGCGACCATGACGCTTTCTAAAGCTACCGCTAGCACTATGCCTTCTGTACGGTTAACGCAACGCAATCTAGCCTTGCTCACCCCCGAAGCCTCATCTGCTGGATTACAAATTGCAGGTCATGTTTTTGGCGGCATTATCAACACAGGTAGTTTTGCCGTACTATCGGCGGCACTTCCAAGGAACAGTGACGACCATAGGCGCAAATTAGCCGCAGAGGCGGCCTTACGCGGCATGGTGACTTCTGCTGTATGGTCACCCTTCTTTGTTGCCTTTGCGGTTGGTGAGGGTTTTGTTGGCACCACCTATGCTTGGATTGCCATAGCGATTGGCCTTGTTACCTCAATGATATTCACCTTAATCTGTTGCTATGTGTTCAGTCCACAATTTAGCTGGAACACAATCCGTGCCTCCCTTGTCTGCCTTACCCCTATATCTATGCGTGTGATTATCGTTTTGACTACCGTACTAGGTTTCGCATTGGTATTTAATCTCACAGCATTATCCGCCGTGGTCATTTCTATGCCGATTTTAGTCTGTGTCCAATTTCTAAGGCACCCTGGCAATATTCGGCGCATCATTACCTCTACCCATGATGGGTTAGCGCTTATTTCTGATGATCTGATCATTATCAGTGGGGCAATGTTCATTGGCTATATCGCCATCAATACAGATGGATTAGAGCAAATGGGATTGATTGGGGAACATAGTATTTATCCCGGCTGGGTTGCGTTAATATCAACCCCTGTGGTCATGATGCTTGCCTCTGTTGTGGGGATACATCCTGTTATCTCTAGCACCGTGATGTTAGCGTTATTCAGCTATGGGGGGGCATCAGTTCATCCAGCATTACTCATGCATAGCCATTTGATCGGATGGGGGGCTGGCACCATGAGTTCAGTAGCCTCATTATCCGTCATCACCTGCGCCAGACTTTATCGCGTCAAAAGCACAAGCCTGGCGTTAGGTCATAATATGATTGTAGCGTTTTTGTTTGCTTTGCTTGGCGGCGGAATTCTCAGCTTATTGAATATGCTGATTTATAACCCCTAACCGCCAAGGAATAAGCGCCCAACATCTGGGTTTTGAAGCAATTTTCGACCATTATCGGCAAGCGCTGTTTCGCCAGACACAAGAACATATCCAATATCAGCAAAATCCAAACCCTTTTTGGCGTTTTGTTCAACCATAATGATGGTTTTACCATCCGTTTTCTGAAGATCGTAAAGTATCTCAAAAACCATATCGATAAACCTGGGTTCAAGACCAATAGAAGGTTCATCCACCAACAAAACTTCAGGATTCATAACTAGCGCACGGGAAATTTCAAGCAGTCTGCGTTCGCCACCTGATAGAACGCCTGCTGGTTTATTCCGGCGGTCTGCCAATCGGCTATACTTATCAAAGACAAGCTCGGCCGCTGCTTTTGCCTCGGCTGGACGACCTTTGAGAAAACCACCCATCAGTAAGTTTTCTTCAACTGTCATCTGCGGGAACACTGATTTATCCTGAAGGATATAGGCAATTCCGGCTGTAGACAATTTTTCAGAAGGCTTAAGCGAAGTCACGTCACGGCCATTAATGGTGATCTTGCCAGAGAAAATATTTGTAAAGCCAAAGATAGAATGAAGAACGGTTGATTTCCCTGCCCCATTTGGCCCAATCAAGCATAAGGATTGGCCTTGCCCAACGCGCATGGAAAAGTTATGCAGAATTTCCATTTTGCCATAACCAGCACGTAGGTCTTCTATCTGAAAGAAAGCATCATTCTTTGCCAGTTTATCAAGGTCTGATTTAGATGGGCCTTTAGAGGCGATATTAGCAGCCTCTTTAGCCACCTGATCAACGGACATCACCACATTAACATCACCAGCACCATAACCTGATATCTTCTTTGTTGTTTTTGACGGTTTAGAAGCAGATTTTGCGGCTGCCTTTTTGACTTTCACATTTTTCACAGGTGCTTTTTTAACGGGCGCTTTTTTTACAGATGCTTTTTTCACAGGTGCTTTTTTGACTGCCTCATTTTTAGCAGTTGTCTTTTTTACTGCTACTTTTTTAGCAGGCACTTTTTTAGCAGCTGTTTTTTTCACTGCTGATGCAGAAGTGTTTTTTGGTTTAACCGTTTTTGCAGCAACCGTTTTCGCTTTCGAGGCAGCCGGCTTTTTAGCTGTTGCCTTTTTTCCTGTAGTTTTGGTAGCCATTAATGCCCTCCAAGATAGGCGTCAATCACGCGCTGATCATTCTGTAAATCTTGAGGTTTTCCATCAGCAAGCATTCGCCCATTTGACAAACAATAAATATGCTCAGCCAAATTCATAATCACCCTCATATTGTGCTCAATCACACAAAGCGTAATACCAAGCTCTTGGTTAGCTCGCTGTAGGCGATCAATCAAGCCGTTGATCAACGTCGGGTTAATGCCTGCCGTTGGCTCATCAAGCAAAAGAACCTTTGGCTCATTCATAAGCGCCATAGCAAACTCTAACAGCTTTTGCTGACCAAAGGATAAGTCCCCAGAGATCAGATTACGTTTGGAATAAAGCCCCACAAACTCCAGCAAATGGTTTGCACGATCAAGGATTTCACCTTTGCGACTTGCAAAAAATCCATGCCTTGCATCGCTTCGGTGGGAAACAGAGATTTGCATATTATCAACGCAATTCATTTTTGAATAAATGCGTGTTTGCTGAAATGTCCGCAAAAGGCCAAGACGGGCAATCGGGCCGACAAGCAGTTTTGAGATTTCTCTACCCTCAAAGGTGATGGAACCTGTATCAATCGGATGGTAGCCAACAATCGAATTAAACAAAGTCGATTTTCCGCATCCGTTCGGGCCAATAATGCCTGTTATACTGCCTTTTTTGACAGCCATTGAGATATCAATATTGGCATGAACACCGCCAAATGATTTGGAGACATGATTTACTTCAATTATATTTTCAACCATCAGCCTTAGCCTCCTTACCATCCTCACGCGTCGACACATCAACCGTAATGCCGAAGAATTCTGGATATTTACGCTGAAGCCAGCCCATGATGCCCTCTTGGAAATAAACGATATTTATGATCAATATCAGCCCTAATGCGACCCACTGCCAGCCTAACAGATACGTCCATGTTGCTTCTTTGATAATATGGAACAAAACCGCACCCAGCACAGGCCCCCATAAAGTGCCTTTGCCACCAAGCAAAGCCATGGCCACCATGAAAATCCCAAAGGTTGGCACTGGAAAGGCCACCTCTACAGGTTCAATGAAGCCAACCATATTGCCAAAAACAGCACCAATACAGCCCATGAAAAACGCCGTAATAGCCCAGCCAATTTGCTTATATTTCAGGGTTGGAATGCCCATTGCCTCAGCTTTATCCTCGTCATCACGAATGGCATTAATGGCAAGGCCAAACTGAGTGGAATAAATCCATCTGAGCACAATATGAGACAACGCCGCGATAATGAAACAGAGCAGATAGAAAAACCCTGCCCGAACTTCAATATCACCAGGGAAGAACGGCATGGAAATCCCACTACCGCCACCAATGTAATCAATTGTTCCGGTCAACTGTCCTGCTGCAATGGCAATACCAAGCGTACCAATGGCAAAATAAGGGCCGCGCAGACCAAAAACAATTAACCCGAATAGATAGGATATAAAGACTGAACCGATCCCCGCCGCAAGAATGCCTAAAAATAGGCCAGTGAAATATTGCTCATCGGTAAACTCTGGCTTAATGGCACCAAAAGCAGAAGTATAATCCGCCACATTATAAAACATAGATATCTGCACAACCGCAGAAATATACATACCACAGCCAAAGAAAGTGATATTTCCAAGCGAGTTATAACCCATCTGGCCACCGAGCAGATCCCAAGTTGAGGCCATCAAGACCATGACCCACAACAACGCCATCTGCTGAGTATAATTTGGGAACATGATAGGCCCAAACACCCCAAGAACCAGAATGACGGCATATAAAAGATAGGAACGACCAGTCATCACTGCACCACCTGACGCTTACGGCTAAGCTGAATTTGACGATAAATCAGAACCAACAGCAACATTACTACCGCTGAGGCTACTTGATATTCAGCCCCTAAGACAAAGCCTGTATATTGTTCTAATAATCCAAGACCAAAGCCTGTAGTAATGACACCTGGCAGATTGCCAAGCCCTGCTGCAGTCACAATAGCAAAAGACCTAAGCGAATAGGTAATGCCATAGAAGGGCTGCAGAACCCAAATAATAGAAACCATCACCCCTGCCGCACCACAAATGGCTGCATTTAGGGAAAAGGTAAAGGCATATACATTATCAGTATTAATCCCAAGCACTCTTGCTGCTCTTTCGTCTTGAGCAGTGGCGCGAATGGCCTGCCCCATGCGTGATTTCTTCATAAAGATCACTACCGCAACTGCTAGCACAGCAACCATGACCAGGGATAATATTTTCACCATCGGTAAAGTAATCGCGTTATCAAACAGCTGATAATTTGGCAGTTTACTATCAATAGTTTGCACTTCTGGTCCAAAAATCAAATTCAAGACCTGTTGAAGCAAAAGCGATAATCCGAAGGTAGCAAGAAGCGAAGTGAACATATCCTGTTGGATCACACGCCTGATGATCAGAATATAGACCATCCAGCCAAACATCGCCATGAGCACCATGACAATAGGTAAAGCCAATACGGGATGAACACCAGCATTAAACAAGGCAAATGCCATGTAGCCGCCGAGAATCACAAAGTCACCCTGCGCAAGATTTTTAACATTCATCACCCCCCACACAAGTGCCAATCCATAGGCACTAAGCGAGATGACAGCACCAATAAAGATGCCATCTAGGATCAATTGAACATTAGTAATCGGTGCAAGATCGAAAAGGATTTGGAGATTAAAAAGCATCCTGCCGCCTTTATTTATTGTTGTTCAGAAAGTTTCAAAAAACAATAAACAGGAGCGCATGAACGCCCCTGTCTATTAAAAATTGATGTCTTAGTAATCAGCCTTGCGTGGCCA
>Ga0181592_10002101_pt1 | contig 16364 bp, 14 predicted proteins | sample 071ome_20_FD_133755 | JGI IMG/M metagenome (GOLD analysis project Ga0181592, IMG submission 133755) | Coastal salt marsh microbial communities from the Groves Creek Marsh, Skidaway Island, Georgia - 071412BT metaG (megahit assembly) | ecosystem: Environmental > Aquatic > Marine > Intertidal...
ATCGGGTTGGGTTGAGCATGACCCTGAAGATTTGTGGTCAACAACTCTGCAAACATGCCGTGATGCCTTACAGCAGGGCAGAATGAAACCTGATCAGATCGCTGCAATTGGCATCACAAATCAACGGGAAACAACAATTGTGTGGGACCGGCAGACAGGACGCGCGGTGTGCAATGCAATTGTCTGGCAGGATCGCCGCACCGCAGAATATTGCCGCCACCTGAAAGCATCGGGGCATGAAGCAGAGGTCACTCGCAAGACAGGCCTGCTGCTTGACCCCTATTTTTCGGCAACAAAACTAAACTGGATCCTCGAGAATATTGCTGGTGCAAGACAAAGAGCCGAAGCGGGAGATTTGCTGTTTGGCACAGTGGACAGCTATTTAATCTGGCATCTCACCGGCGGAGTGGCGCATGTCACAGATGCCACAAATGCAGCACGCACCATGATGTATAACATTGTAGATGGCTGCTGGGATGATGATTTGCTGGCACTGTTTGAAATTCCGCGCCAAATGCTTCCTGAAGTTAAAGACTGCTCGGCTGATTTTGGCGTCACCCGCGCCGACCTGTTTGACGGTAGCAAAATTCCAATTTTGGGTGTGGCTGGTGATCAACAGGCTGCCACGGTCGGCCAGGCATGCTTCAATCCGGGCATGATCAAATCCACTTACGGGACGGGCTGTTTTGCCTTGATGAACACCGGTGAACAGGCAGTATTCTCAAAACATAAATTGCTGACGACAATTGCCTATCAATTGAATGGCAAACCTGTATATGCGCTTGAGGGATCGATATTTGTCGCCGGTGCGGTTGTGCAATGGCTGCGCGATGGCTTGCAGATGATCGGCACCGCGTCAGAAACCGCAACTCTGGCTGAAGCTGCAAATTCTGATGACGGCCTGTATTTCGTTCCTGCCTTTACCGGCCTTGGCGCGCCCTATTGGAATGCCGATTGTCGCGGTGCCATATTTGGACTCACGCGCAATACTGGCCCCGCAGAGATCGCCAGAGCAGCGCTTGAGAGCGTTGCATTTCAGACCCGTGACCTGATAGAGGCCATGTATCAGGATTGGGCCAGCGACCAGACAACTGTCTTGCGAATGGATGGTGGCATGGCGACCAATGACTGGGTAATGCAGGCCGTGTCTAACCAGCTGGCCGCGCCAGTTGACCGCCCGGTTGTGACCGAAACAACCGCCTGCGGCGCCGCCTATCTTGCAGGACTTCGAGCTGGCATCTGCGCTGCTCCGGACGCATTTGCCAAACAATGGGTTCTGGAAAAACGGTTCGAACCACAAACAGCCAAACCAGATGCCGATGCACTATATACAGGCTGGCAACGTGCCGTAGCCCGGCTAATCCACGAACCCTCGATCTAGATATTCAACGATATATCCCGGTTGTTTCGATAAAAAGCTATCGATCAACCGGCAGGCCGGAGGGCACAGTTTCCGGGATGCCAAATCTTGGTGTTGCGGTCGCTTTTCCAGTAAGCGCGTGCATGAACGCCACCAATGCGCGCACCTCTGCATCGTCCAAATCCTTAACCTCTATATCCAGTTTGGCTGTGAAGCGCGCCATTTCCAGCCGATCATCCCAGACCGCAAAATCAATGGCTGCAAGCCAATCAGCTTGCGGCAGATTGGCCATAGATGGCTGCCACTGTGCAAAGCTCGCTCGTGGATTTATATGATGCCGGATAATTGCTTCCAACGTGGGAAACGCTCCGTTGTGACCATACGGGCCCGTCAACGCGACATTGCGCAGTGACGGAGTTCGGAACCGATAGGCGTCTTGAAGATCATCGGTTTCCCCCATCCGCCCGACATCACGGACATAAGGGTCAAACCGGCGCGTGCGACCAGGTCCAAAAGGCGGGATCATCAAGGCGTGAAATTTTTGGTCGGTCAGCAACGGCCCACTATGGCAATCGGCGCATCCTGCCGCCCCATAGAATAAATCCATCCCCTGTTTTTGCAGGGGCGAGAGTGCGGTTATATTTCCATTCAGATAGGCATCAAACGGCGAGTCATTTGACTTGAACTCAAGCGCGATAAAAGCTGCCAGTGCCTCGCCAATATGAGCAATGGTAATCTGCTCAGCTGTGTCAACATCGTCAAAAGCATCAACAAAAAGCTGGCCATATTCGGGAATGGTCCTGACGCGTTTGGCAAGAATTGGCCAAACATAGTCAATGCGGTCATGCAACGCGCCGGCAACCTCATTTTCTTTGGGGTTACCCGCCATTTCGAATTGCGCCGTCATCGGAAAGATCGCCTGTGTGCCAAGCACTGTCTCGAGACCCTTGGGAAGCCATTCTTCTGCAGGGGTATTAAAGCCGTTGTCAAAATCATCAGCGATCGCCAGACGCCCATCATGAAATAAGACGGTGAATTGCTTGGCGCCCAAATTCCACAACGCATTTGCATTTCTTGGGATGCGCTTTTTGATCCGATCATCACCATCCCCGGGACGGCGATCGGGGCCGACACCGACGCCTCCCTCTCCAATACCGAGTGACAAACCGTCAGCACTTCCAAAACGATGGTGATGGCAGGTGCCACAGGAAATATTTTGATTGCCCGAAAGGATTTTGTCATAGTAGAGCAACTGGCCAATTGCCGCTCTTTCGGCAGAAAAGGCGTGATAATCCTGATCAGTGATCGGGCGGGGAAGCTGTGAGGCCTGTACCGGAACGGCCATCATCACACACAAGGCGAGCGCACCATGAAAAAATCGCTGCTTTTGCGTCACAAGAGGTGCCTCTGGGAGCGCATCAAAACATGCATCGTTGGATATGCCGCCGTTGCCGGATTCCTGATGACAATGATGTTGTGGCCGATGTTCGCCAAAGCCGAGATTGAGCATGCGCGCGATCTTATGGAGGCCAACCAATTTGAAGAGGCGATGCAGGAATTGTGGCCGGCGGCCCGGTCCGGAAACGCCGATGCCGAAGAACTTATTGGCGTGATGTACGCCATGGGTCTTGGTGTTGAACAAGACGATGTTCGCGCCTTCGAGTGGTATTTGCGTTCGGCAATGAAAGGCCACCCCGGGGCGCAGTCTGGCGTCGGCTGGTATTATGAAATTGGCCGTGGCATGCCCGCGCCAGATCTGGTCAGGGCTTACACCTGGTATGTTCTGTCGGCGATTGGCGGCGACCCTGACGCGGCCATCAGCCAGGAAGAAGTCGTGAAAAAAATGACACCTGAGCAAATTGAAAAAGCGCATGAGCTGATCGATGATTACCGGGTCTGGTTGTTTCCGTTTCGCTAAATTTCAAAAACCTGAAAAATGAGAGGGGTGGAAGCCTCGCCCCCACCCTTCAGATGTTTTCTTCCGTTCAGAACTATTTAATGTCCTGTGCCCGGCCTGCATTGATGTCTGCTTCAGCCTCGGCAACAGCTGTGGTCAACGCGTTGAACACAGCCTCACCGCCATCAACATTGGACTTGAACCAATCATAAACAGGTGAAGCCGCTTCTTTGAAGGCCGCCTTTTCAGCTGGTGTCGGAACGTAAAGATCACCGCCGCCAGCGACAAAATCAGCATAGGCCTGAATTGATTTGCGCTTAGGTGACGCAAAAGTCGCCTGTTGCAGCTGGGCAAAACCATCAACAACAACCTGACGCATGTCCTCCGGCATACCCATGAACTTGTCGTTCGACATCCACCACAAGGCGCCCATATAGGCATGGCCGTCAAGGGTGACATATTTCAGACCGGCATCAGGGAATTTCATTCCCATGATATCGGTGATACCGTTCTTTGATCCTTCAACCACGCCTGTCTGGAAGCTGGTGAAAAGCTCAGGCCATGGAATAGGTGTTGGCGATGCGCCAAGTGCCTTGACCAGCTCTTGCGGCAAATCGGCAACGACGGTCCGGATCTTCAGACCAGCCATGTCACCGGGGTTCTGCACGCGGCGTTTGGTGTTGGCAAAGTTACGCCAGCCACCTGTGTTGCCTATGGTCATCAGACGGATCTTTCCACCTGAATCAGCGAGCGCCATTTCACGCACTTTACGCGTAAAGTCACCCGCCAGAACATGCTCGGCAATCCGGTCATCCGACATCAGATATGGCAAATCAAGCACCTGAACATATGGGAAGATGCCGGCAGCACCACCCGATGTGGAGATGTAAACATCAATGGATCCATCAGCCACACCCTGAAGGCATTCAGCGCCCTTTGAACAAAGCTGTGTACCGATGAACAGTTCAACCGCGATGGCGCCGTTTGAAGCCGACTCGACATAGTTCTTGAAAACGATCAGACCATCATAATCTTCATCATTTTCGTTCGAGTTCGCTGTTGCGCGAATCGTATAGTCAGCGGCAATGGCTGCGGTGCCATACCCCACCAGAGCCGTTACCACAAGGCACGCCCTCAAAAGTGATTTAATCATATTTTTCTCCCATTTCGGCTATGAAAATTAAGCCAACATTATTGAACAAACCCCGTCAAGCGAGGAATGGTCAGCGATATTGCCGGGAAATAGGTAATCAGGAAGATCACCAAAATTTCTACGGCAAGAAATGGCAAAATAGCCCGGGCGATTGTTTCAACACGTTCACCCGAAACCGACGATGCCACAAACAGAACAAGACCCATCGGTGGCGTTGCCAGCCCCACCGTCAGATTGACCGACATGATGATCGCAAAATGCACAGGGTCGACGCCAAGCGCGATGAAGATTGGCGCCAGAATGGGTCCAAGAATGATAATTGCTGGTCCGGCATCCAAAAACATCCCGACAATGAACAACAGAATATTTATAAGGAACAGCAGAACCAGCGGATTGTCAGATAAAGACAAAATGAAAGCCGCCAGTGTTTCAGGCAAATGCGACAGGCTGACCACTGTCTTGAACGCCATTGCCGCGCCGACCAGCAAAAGCACCACTGCCGATGTCATTGCAGCGCGCGACAGAATCGACGGCAAATCGGCAAGTTTGAGGGTGCGCAAAACAAAAAGCCCAATGAAAAGCGCATAGCCGACAGCAACCGCCGCAGCCTCGGTTGGCGTAAATACCCCAAGCAGAATGCCACCAAGAATGATGACAGGCGTCATCAAGGGAAAGAAGGCTTTCAGGCTTGCGTCACCGCGCTCCCGCCAGCTGTATCGCCTGCTCGCCGCCGGAAAATCATACCTGTCAGCCATCAACTTGATCATCACCATTAACCCGATGCCAACCAGAACGCCCGGTACAATACCGGCAAGAAACAGTGCTGCAACGCTTTCACCCATCACATAGGCATAGATGATCATAATTCCGGAAGGCGGAATGATCGGGCCAATAACTGAACTGGCAGCTGTGATAGCGGCGGCAAAACGGCGGGTATAACCTTGCTTTTCCATCGCCGGAATCAACATCGACCCCAACGCTGATGTATCTGCCACGGCCGAGCCCGATAATCCGGCAAAAAGGATAGATGACAACACATTGACATGTGCCAGACCGCCTCGCAAATGCCCCATCAGCGCCTGGCTAAATTCAACAAGGCGCGATGTTATGCCGCCTCTGTTCATCAGCTCGCCAGCCAACATAAAGAACGGCACCGCCATCAGCGGAAAACTGTCCATGCCGTTATAGACATTCCGGTAAAGGAGTACGATGTCTCGCTCTTGACCATTCAACCACAATAGCAGGCCCGGTGCCGCCACCAGCCCAAAGAAGACAGGCATCCCGAGCGCAAGGAAAATGAGAAACAGCGGCAGAAACCAGATCAGCATCCGTCACTCCTCTGGCTCGTACCCTCATCGAGAAGCGGATCACTGCCCGTCACCAGCTGGCGCAGATGACGCAGGATCAATTCCGCACTGACGGCAATCATCAATGCCACCGAGAGCCAAAGGGACAGATAGCTATAGGCCAGCGGCATACGCACCGGCCGTTCAGTGATCAAACCTGCCGGTAACTTCATGGACGAGGATTTGAACAACCAGCCGGAATTGAGATGATCCCAACCAATCTGCACAGCAACTACCAGCACCATCAATGCAACCACCCATAGCAGCAATTGCAACATTGCCCCAATCGTGCGCGGTAACATCAGTCGAAACATATCGATCGCGACAAAGCCACCATGGCGCAGGGCCATTGGTGCCATTAACCCGGTCATCCAAAGCATGCAAAACCGTGCCGCTTCATCCGGCCATGGCAGCGCGTTATTCAGCACATAACGAAAGAACACTTGCGTCAGCATGATCCCGACCATCAGTGCCAGCGCCACGATCGACAACGAACGTCCAACACGCAACATCCAACTGTTGCAGAACGCCAGGGACTGAATGGAAACATCAAGCGCTTTCATCAGGGATGCGGAATCCTCAACTGGAAGACCTTTGGGTTACAACGAACTGGATGCAGCATTATGGCACCTCATGCCCGAGGGCAGCGGTGTAAATCTCGAACCAGTCTTCACGACCAAGCGTAACTTTTGTGGCATCCGACAGACGCGCCAAACGGTCTGGATTGTTCGTTCCCAAAACAGGAATGATATTTGCCGGGTGCGCCAAAAGCCATGCCACTGCAACCGCCGCCGCATCGACTTCATATGCGGCGCCTATCTCGGTCAAAACTGCCATCAAACCGGCATTCTGCGCGTCAAACAGAGCTCCACCCGCAAGCGGTGACCACGCCATTGGCGCAATGTTATGACGTTGCAAAAAGGCAATATCGCCATTGGTGAATGCTGTATGGGCAAGAACACTGATTTCAATCTGGTTGGTAGCAAGCTTTGTCTGCATCGCTGATTGCAACAGTTCCATATCCCATGGCCGGAAATTGGAAACACCAACATTGCCAACCTTACCCGATGCTACCAGCGCATCGAGTGCCGCACCGGTTTCATCATGATCCATCATTGGATCGGGCCGGTGGATCAACAACAGGTCGATATGCTCAATCCCCATCAAACGAAGTGAATCTTCAACCGACTTTGTGATATGGGCCTTGCCGGTGTCATAATATTTGACCCGCGCTGCGGCATGACGCCCCGCCGGAGCAACAATGTCACATTTTGTGACAATCTCTATCTGATGCCGCAGTGACGTGCCTGCCAACGCCGCACCAAAGAGCTCTTCAGCCATGTAGCCGCCATAGATATCAGCCTGATCCATTGTGGTGATGCCTTGCGAAAGGCAGGATTCAATCTTGGCCTGAATATGCGGCGCGGACGTATCGGCATCGTCACCAAGTCTCCACATGCCATAGGCGATGCGCGAGAGAGACAGGTCTTCGTTGAGCTTGACGCGTTGCATTATCTGCGTTCTCCCTGGCCCAACGGTGTCATGGGCGTATCACTTGGCACTCGTCCATAAACCTCTGGCAGCGAGCATGTTTTTAACTCCGGCAAAACCAGATCGCCGATGTAATCACATTCATCCAAATGCGGATAGCCGGAAAAGATGAAGCTACGAATACCCATCTTCTGATAGGCTTCAAGCTCGCTCAAAACTTGGTCAGCTGATCCGACCAACGCCGCACCACAGCCGGAACGGGCACGGCCCACCCCTGTCCAGAGATGCGGCTCAATGAAACCTTCCATGTCAGCAAGCTCACGATTCCGGGCCTGCCTTGCAACACCCAGTGAAACACTGTCGAGGGCGCGTTCGCGAATCTCCCTGCCGGTATCATCGTCAAGTCGTGAAACCAGCATTTGAGCATATTCGCGGGCTTCGGCTTCGGTCTTGCGGACAACCATATGAACACGCAATCCGTAATCGAGCGTCCGATCATAGGCCTCAGCACGTTGATTGACCGTTTTCATGCGCTCAGCGAGATCTTCACGCGTCTCCGGCCACATCAAATAGATATCACAATGCTGCGCGCATAACTCTACGGCATCTGGCGAATATCCACCAAAATACAATAATGGCCCGCCATTTTGCTGATATGGACGAGCCGGATCAGTGGATACATTTTCAAACTGATAAATGTCCCCATTGTAGTTGATTTCGTCCTGCGTCCACGCCTGTTTCAGAATTTCAACGACCTCACGCGAGCGCTTGTAGCGATAGTGACTGTCTTCCTTCTGCCCGGGGAAATCCGAACTGATGATATTAATGGTCAATCGGCCATGAAGCATATGATCAAGGGTGGCAACAGTGCGCGCCAGCATGATCGGTTGCATCTCACCGCAACGGACCGCCGCGAGCAAATTGATCTTTTCCGTTACCGGCGCACAGCCCGCCACGAAAGACAGCGTATCCTGACCAACCTGATAGGAGGATGGGCACAAAATATTGCGAAACCCCCTCGCCTCGGCGCGCTTCACGATATCGGAGCAATGCGCCCAACTTGATCGTAATGCACCATCCGGAACACCCAGATATTGAAAATCATCCGAGCAAAGCGCAGAGAAAAAGCTGACTTCAGCCGCATCAAGATCAGCACTCGTAATGGGGACAATCGTCATAGCACTTCCCTTTTTCAATCAAATGGAATAGAGCATAGCCACAGCGATTAATCAATGGTGCATCAATTTGCGATGACAAGTCAGATGAAAACCACCAAAAACCATGGAAATCTGCCGATTTATCAACAAATCACAGAGCAGATTTCCCGTGAGGTCAGTGCAGGATTGCTGATCGATGGAGAGCGCCTGCCAACGGAACGCGATATGGCGAAACGCTATGGTGTGGCGGTGCGTACGTTGCGCAAATCGTTGGCTCAATTGACTCAAATGGGGCTTTTGATCCGGCGGCAGGGATCAGGCAACTACATCCGCAAAAACGAAAACCACGATTCGATCTATTCCTTTTTTCGACTTGAGTTGCCGTCTGGCGGTGGACTGCCCTCGGCGCAGATTATTTCAATCGACACAATGGCAAAGCCAGCCGATCTGCCCGCTTTCGGAACGGCAGATTTTGGGCATCGGTTCAGGCGGTTGCGCTTTCTTGACGATGTGCCTGCAGCTTTGGAAGAAATTTGGCTCGATGGGTCTGTTGTTGAAGAGATTAATCCGGCGTCGGTCTCACAATCTCTCTATAAATTCTACCGCGACCAACTCGGTCTTTGGATCACCCGCGCAGAAGATTGGGTCAGCCTTAACACAGTGCCGCACTGGCAGACACCCCCTTTCAGCCTGCCGGCCGGGACAGTTGCAGGATATGTCGAACGCTTCGGCTGGTCGCAGAGTGATATCAAGGTTGAATATTCACGAAATTGGTTTAATCCAAAAACAGTTCGTTATGTAGCGCGTTTGAAATAGGAGCCACTCGATGACAACACATTACGGAATGATTGGATGTGGCATGATGGGACGTGAGCATCTGCGCAACATTGCACTTCTTGCAGACACCAATGTGGCGGTAATCTTTGAGCCCGATGCCGATATGGCGGCACAAGCACTGCAACTGGCACCCGATGCGGTTCTTGTAGACAGCCTTGAGGCATTGCTGGCGCATGACCCGCTGGACTGCCTTGTCATCTGCAGTCCGAATTTCCGGCATGTTGAACAGCTGGAGAGCATCGCCAACAGGGTCAATCTTCCGGTTCTTGTGGAAAAGCCGCTGTTCACCGACCCCGACGATTTGCCGCGGATTGAGGCCTTCAAACGCGCCTACAAGGCTCCGGTCTGGGTGGCGATGGAATATCGTTACATGCCACCAATGCAGCAGTTTTTAACCCGCTTGGGCGATGTGACCGGCGGAGCCAAGATGCTGACAATCGTTGAACATCGCTTCCCCTTTTTGAACAAGGTCGGCAATTGGAATCGGTTCAATCGAAATTCTGGCGGCACGCTTGTTGAAAAATGCTGTCACTTTTTCGATCTGATGCGCCTTATTTTGGGCGCTAACCCGGTGCGGGTGATGGCCAGTGCCGGACAGGTGGTCAATCATCTGGATGAACGCTATGACGGCGAGACTCCTGATATCTGGGATTGTGGATATGTCATAGTCGATTTTGACAACGGCACACGCGCCGCACTTGAATTATCAATGTTTGCCGAGGGTTCGGAATATCAGGAAATGATCCATAGCGTCGGACCCGCTGGCAAACTGGAAGTCAAATTGCCGGGGCCGGCCCGCTTTTGGACCGGTCCCAAAGACCGCCGCCCGCTGGCCAAACTCATCGAAAGTCCGCGTGCCAGCTGCAACCCGGTAGATATTGAATGTCCGATTGACGAGACAATCCTCGCCGCCGGCGACCACAATGGATCAACCTTTCACCAGCATCAGAAATTTCTCAACGTTGTGCGGGGCATTGGTCATGTCGAAGTGACACTAGACGATGGCATGTGGGCGGTACGAATGGGGCAAGCAGCGCAGGAGTCGGCGCGGCGCGGCGTAGCAATCACACTTTAGATAGCGAGCGTCGAGAGATAGAGAGCGTCGAGGCGGGACCCATCACCGCCTATGCCGCCAGCCCTAATATCGCGCGCGCTTCGGCAGCCGTGGCAACAGGCCGTTCATAGCGCTCACAAATCTGACAAACACGCTCAACCAGTGCGGCGTTGGACGGCGCCAGCGTTTCACGGTTCAGTCGGATATTATCCTCAAGACCCGTGCGCGCATGCCCGCCATTGGCAACACACCACTCATTCACCTCTATCTGGTGACGGCCAATACCGGCCGCACACCACTCACTGCCCGGCAGCAGCCGTTCAACGGTTTTGACATAATAGTCGAAAACATCCCGATCAGCTGGCATGGCATTCTTCACCCCCATCACGAACTGTATATATGCTGGCCCCTTCAGGCGACCATCAGCCTGCATGGCGGCGGCTTGATGAATATGCGACAGATCAAATGCCTCAATTTCTGGTTTGATGTCATGGTGCAGCATTTCCGCCGCCAGCCAGTCAACAAGATCTGGCGGATTCTCATAGACGCGGGTTGGAAAGTTGTTTGATCCAACGGTCAGCGAAGCCATGTCTGGATGCAATGGCAGCATGCCGCCACGTTCTCTGCCCGCACCGGACCGCCCACCGGTCGAAAATTGTATGATCATACCCGGACAATGTTTCTCCAGACCTTCCTTCAGGCGGGCAAATTTTTCCGGATCACTCGATGGTGTCTGATCTTCATTGCGCACATGTGCATGGCAGATGCTGGCCCCCGCCTCAAAAGCAGCCTGTGTGCTTTCGATTTGCTCATCCACCGTGATTGGCACGGCTGGGTTCATCTCCTTGCGCGGGAGCGATCCGGTAATTGCAACGCAGATAATGCAGGGTTTTGTCATAGCTTAAACCTTTGACCATAAAAGACGTTCAGACGCAGCATCCAATATTAAACATTCTTTACATCATCATGGAAATTTCACAGCCTTCAAGCCTTGAGAGAGACGCTGGATGGCGGCTCCTGTGATCACGATGTTTTATATGCCATGTTTGCCTTGTACCACTGGTGACATGACACCGATTGCGTTAAAATATACTTATGGTTGCGTTTTTTAGATATTGCATTCACGCATTTTCAGACCTTCCCGGATTGCTCAGATGGTCCTATCTGCCACCGCTTATGGTCTATGCTGCCGCCGGAATATCCGGCCTGACAGCTATTGTCGGCACCTTTTTTATCAAAGACTACCTTAACCTTTCAGCTGCATTTCTTGCCGGCCTCGGCTTTTGGGTGGGGTTGCCATGGGCACTAAAAATGCCGCTTGGGCATCTGGTTGATCTGATCTGGAAACAAAAAAATTACATCGTGTTTCTGGGCGCCGGCGTCATCGCCGCAAGCCTGTTGATCATGTATGGCCTCATCGGTCATACCAAGGACATGGCGGCGATCATGCCGGTTGAAACTTGGTATGTCGTCAGCGTCATCCTTGCCCCGGTAGGGTTTGTCATTCAGGACGTTGTCGCTGATGCCATGACGGTCGAGGCGGTGCCACGCATTGACCAAGACGGCGCCCCCATTAGTGAAGACACAATCAAGGACATGCACACGACAATGCAAACACTCGGGCGGTTCGCCATCATTGGCGGAACGGTTCTTGTGGCACTGGCAAATGTGATATTCTTTCGGGATGTCGATGCGCTGAGTGAGGCCCAGAAAATAGAGCTTTATACAGCGATCTATGCCTATGCGCTGATCGTTCCGGCGGTCTCGGTTCTTGGCGTTCTCCTGGCAATATTCATGTCACGGCGCAAGGCAGCCGATTTTATCGCCCGCGGCATCACAATCGATGCGGGTGCAAACGGCCACCCCAAAACAGAAGTCAACTGGACTATACTTATCGGCAGTCTTGTCTTTGTCGTCTTTTCGGTGAGTGTGGGGACGCTCAACGTACCTTTTGCTCAGGAGATTGTTTTTGCTGGTTCGGTAGCGATCATTCTGTTTTTGATGAACCGGCTTGTTCAGCTTCTGCCCGAATCCCAGCGGATGATGATAATCGGAACAGCCATCATCATTTTTGCCTTCCGTGCCATGCCAAACCCGGGGCCGGGACTGACCTGGTTCGAGATCGATGTTCTCCGCTTCAACGAGCAGTTTTTTTCGGTCCTGTCGTTGATGGTGGCGGTATTGACGCTGGCCGGCATTATCCTGTTGCGTCCGTTCATGTCGCAGAATTCGATTGCCCGGATCATCGTCATTCTGTCGATTGCCGGCGGTCTGTTGTTTCTGCCGAGTATCGGGATGTATTACGGCCTGCATGAATGGACGTCGGCAATGACCGGCGGCATCGTCGATGCAAAATTCATTGCGATTATCAACACAGCTATTGAATCGCCGCTTGGTCAGGTATCGATGATTCCGCTTCTGGCATGGATCGCGAAAAACGCGCCGGACAATATGAAAGCCACCTTTTTCGCCGTCTTTGCGTCATTCACCAATCTGGCATTGTCTGCCAGTTCACTTGGGACCAAATATCTCAACCAGATTTTTGTTGTCACGCGCGAGGTCAAGGACAAAATCACCAATCAGATCGTGACCACGGCTGATTATTCCGAGTTGGGAATTTTGATCATTGCCGTGGCGTTGATCACCTTTGCGGTGCCTGTTGGTGCGGTCATCATTGTGCAGAACAGCCGCTTTCGGACAGACGACTAGAGCTGGCATTGGCGTCATCGCCGCCATCATAAACCCCCGGACCAAGGCACCGGCACTCATGCCAATTCCCTCAATGTTGAGGTCAGGCGCAAATACACATCCTACAGAGGCATTTGCCCATTTGCCTCTGGCAGGCAGATGCCATAAGCTTTCGCTTTAATCTACGGCATAGAGGTGCTCATGGCCAAAATCGGCGTTCCAGCTCCGCAAAAAACAGGCCCGTTCATCGGCCCGCAAACATTCATGAATGTGCCCTATTCGACAGACTTTACCAACGCGTTGGCGGTCATATTGGGCGTTCCCTATGATGGCGGCCTTCATCCGACAAGAATAGGCTCGCGAACGGGTCCGGCGGCAATCCGCGAACAATCACAGCTTGTTCGGCCCTTCCAGCCACCCCACGCAACCTATAATCCCTTAGAATTGTTACGACTGGTTGATTGCGGGGATGCCGACACGACACCAAGCATCATCGAAGACAGTTTTGCCGAAATCGAAGCCGCCGCCAGCGCAATATATAAGGATGGAGCCTCGCCTTTGGCTTTTGGTGGCGATGGCAATATCACGCTTCCGCTGCTGCGGGCCGCGCATGAATATTATCCAAACCTTGTGGTTGTTCATATCGACGCCCACACCGATACCTATCGCAGCGACAGCAATCAGGATTATATGCGCTACAATGTGGCAACAACATTTACCCGCGCTGCTGAAGAAGGATTGATGGACGTTGCCGCGTCGATGCATGTCGGTCCCCGCGGACCAACCAACGACAACACGGTTTTTGACTATACGCGTGATGTAGGCTTCAAGCTTGTTGACGGTCATGAGCTTTTTGAAACCGGTCTTACAAACATGGCCAGTTCGATCGTGAATGATCTTCAGGGCCGTGATGTGTATCTGTGTTTTGACATGGATTTTTTTGACCCATCCTGCGCACCCGGGGTGTGTACGCCAACCTGGGGCGGCGCAACCGCGCGTGAGGGGCTGGGGTTTTTACAGGCGCTTTCGGGATTGAATGTGGTTGGCGCAGACATCAACACCGTGTCACCGCCACATGATGTTGGTGGCATGACAGCCTTTCTGGCCGGAACTGTCGCGCTGGAAATTCTGACATTGTTTTGCCATGCCAAAGGGCTGATCCCGGAAAACGGCCAGCCCGGACGCAGCTGATCCAAGAGGTTGGCGCATAATGCCGATCCATTTTTATGCATATCTGTTTGCGGCCGCCCTTACAAATCTTGTAACCACGGCTCTGTCTGTGGCGCTGGGCTGGCATATTTACCGGCATTCCGGCAATCCGTTCGATCTGGCAATTATCGGACTGATGCAGATCATCCCGACATTCCTGTTCTTTTTTGTCACCGGATGGGTTGTCGATAGTTTCTCTCGCAAATTGGTGTTGATTACCTGTGTTTTTGGCGAGGCAATTGCGCTGGCCGCGCTTGGCAAAGTGATGCTGCATGGCGATTTCGATCTCACCCTCGTGTTCTTTTTACTGTTTCTCAACGGCAGTTTTCGTGCCTTCTATTTCCCGGCGAAACAGGCCATCATTCCCAACCTTGTCTCGGCCAAACAATTACCAAAGGCAATTGCGCTCAGTTCCACCGTCAGCAATGTTGCGATGACGGGCGGTCCACTGATTTCAGGTCTGCTGATCGCATTGATCGATTTGCAGATCTACGGCCTGATGGCAGCCGCGCTGGGTTTGGCCGGGTTGGCCTATCTGCTTCTGCCACGTCTGGCACGCGTTGAGATGGCACCACGAACCTGGGCAACGCTCATTGGCGGGGTGAATTATGCGCGCTCCAACCCGATTGTCCTTGGGGCAATTGCGATTGATCTGTTTATCGTTTTGCTGGGAAGCGTTGTTACGCTGCTACCAATTTATGCGTTAGATATTCTCTTTATCGGGCCTGAACAGCTTGGTGTACTTCGTGGCATGCCCGCCTTTGGTGCAGTTATCGCCGGAATCATACTGGCAAGCCTGCCGCCTATGCGCCAATGCGGTAAAAAATTGTTCATCGCGTTACTGGTGTTTGCCGGCTCGATCATCCTGTTCGCGCTATCGAGCCACTATTGGCTCAGCGTCCTTGCACTTTTTGTCTATGGCGCTGCCGACATGATAAGCGTGAACATCCGGCTCAGCCTTGTTCAGATGGCCACGCCCGATCATCTGCGCGGACGGGTAAGCGCCCTGAATGGTATTTTTATCGTGACTTCAAATGAAATGGGCGATGTAAGAGCTGGCAGTACAGCCGCCTTTTTGGGTCCGGTTGTCACAGCATTCATTGGCGGCGTCATGGCATGTGGTGTTGTGGTGGCCGGATATCTGCTTTTCCCACAGCTTCGCACACTCGACAGGATCAAGGATGCAGCCCCCGATGAGGCCATGCAAAACTGACCCTGCCAGATGTGACATGACGCGATGACGATGTAATGCATCGGGCGCACCGTCCGGCCCATACAATTACGCTTCTATTCGCCTTACTGGCAGAATCATGAACTCGTTCTAGAGCAGAAGTGCAGGCATCAGGCGCGCCGCCGCCATGATCGGATCAATCAGAACCGCCTGATGACGTGCCTGAAGTTGCCCGTGGATATTGGTCATGCCGGCACAACCCAGAACAATCGTCGGGTTTTGATTTTCTGCTTCAATCGCGGCGATATGTTCAGAAATAATGTCGGCTGATTGATCCGGGTTATGCTCCAATTCGAGCACCGGTACACCACTGGCCAGAACAGCGGAACAAACACCGGCAAAGCCCTGCTGTTCGATATTGGCCCGGATGACCGGAATTGATACCGCAAGTGTCGTCAGGATATGAAAATGGCCGCTTCTGAGCGCAGCAAGATGAAATGATGCCTGCCCGATACCTATAACTGGCTTGCGTGTCATGGCGCGTGCCTTGGCAAGGCCGGTGTCGTCAAAACAGCCAAGAACAAAACCATCACAATCGTCATTTTTGGCTATGGCTGACAACAACCCCGGAACCGAGGCCGCACCATCCTCTTCGCCCTGAATGGCAGGGGGGCCGTCATGGTTGGTCACAGCGCGCACGTCATAGCCGTTGCCAATGATGCCAGCAAAGCTGGTGGCACAGCTGTTCGTCATCGCCTCGGTTGAATTCGGGTTGATAAAAGCAATTCGCTTTGCCAACGGGGTCAGCCTCTATGCACTGCGATGCGCAACGGTACGGCGCCTGAGAATGAAATATAACAACAGGGCAAGGCCGATGACGGTAAAGCTGATCCCCGTTGTCAGCGTGCCAAGCGCATAGATGGTTGGATCAGTCACCGTTGTCGTCAGGCCACGCAGCTCCAACGGCAGCGTATTCAATCCACCAATCGCCTGTGACGAAC
>Ga0181592_10002110_pt1 | contig 16341 bp, 11 predicted proteins | sample 071ome_20_FD_133755 | JGI IMG/M metagenome (GOLD analysis project Ga0181592, IMG submission 133755) | Coastal salt marsh microbial communities from the Groves Creek Marsh, Skidaway Island, Georgia - 071412BT metaG (megahit assembly) | ecosystem: Environmental > Aquatic > Marine > Intertidal...
GACGAAGCTGGCGAACACATGGTCTTGAGCATTCTCGACGGCACGTTTACTTGGGACTACGACGGTGCAGACGGCGTCACCGGGACGCATATTGGACGCCTTGTCAAGTGGAAGGCGACGACAAACGACCCGTTCTACGTTGGACTGATTTACCAGATCAACAGTGCAACCGAGGCTTACGTCCTTGTCTTACATAAGGGGCAAACCCTCACAACGGGCATGGACGTTTTCCCCGAAGATAACGACGCTGCCGAATGGTACTTGGGCGACTTTTACGGTTCGTTTTCAGATACGACTCACACCACGGCGATTGTTGCCAGTGGTAGCTGGGTTGTTATTGGGGGTGGTCCGACAGGGACGTTGACATTGACGACTGAGCGGAAGCACTGCGTCAACGTTGGCGAGACGATCGAGATTAGGTCGCTCGAGTCCGCTACAGCAGACGTTAATGGCTCCTACACAGTAACCGCTGCCACAGCGACGACGATTGATGTGGTGACATCAACCGACCCCGGTGCGGTTACGGCAGGGACGGGCCTTGTGATTCTCCCAAACTTCCTGACGAACAACGAGCAGGAGGGCACTGCTAACGACATGAATCAACCCGCCACGGGTGCGTTCTATCAGCAGCGAATGTGGCTTGGCCGAACGACGACGAACCCGAACCGCATCTACGCTTCGGTGACAGGCGACTTCCCTAACTTCCAAGAGGCTTCTCTTGATGACGGGGATGCCTACGCCACGATTGACACGGATGCTCTCAACATCACGATTGACGACGATCAGGTCAACGAGATTCGCTGGATTCGATCTGCCGCACGCGGCCTTCTGGTGGGCACGAACGGGGCCGAATACTCGATAACCGGAACCCGGACATCGGAAGTGATTACGCCCAGTAACGTCCAAGCACAGCGACAGTCGCAGTACGGGTCTGCTGCCGGGATTCGCCCGGAACTCATTGGGCGTTCATTGCTATTCGCGCATAGATCAGCGACACGGCTCATCGAACTCTCATACTCTTTCGAGGCCGATCAGCAGACTGGTCAGGATGTCAGTATTGTCAGCGAGCACTTGCTCAAAGCCAAGATCAAGGCCATGGCGTTTGCCGAGGTTCCAGTCCAGACAATGTGGATGGTGCTGGAGGATGGCTCTCTCGTTACCTTTGTCTTTGAAAAGGATCAGGACGTACTGGGCTGGACGAGGTGCGACTTCGGCGGCTCAGGTCTTGCTGAGTCCGTGGTTGCCTTGCCGGAGTCGGACGAGGACTCGATTTGGTTTGTGGTGAACCGGAATGGGACCAGAACGATCGAGGTGATGCAGCCGCCGTTTGATACGGATACGGCTCAGGTGGATGCTTGGTATGTTGACAACGGGCTTGCCTTCGACCAGACGAACACAGACGGTGGCAAGACGCTCACCTTCACAGCCACGGCCTATACCACAGGTAGTACCGGGACTCTGGTTGCGACAGGGCATACGCCCTTTGCCGGGACCAGTGCCGATCTTGGGGAGCGATACCGGCTATTCGACGCGTCAGGTGCGTGGTATGACCTCGTAATCGACGCAGACGACACGACCACGAGCTGCACAGCAAAAGTTATCACTTCAGGGTATCCTACCGAGCTTCAGGCGACCGCCACATCGAACTGGGCGAACCTGACGGACACCTTTACAGGCTTGGATCACCTTGCCTCCCAGACGGTGTCGGTCTTCGCAGACGGCGGTACGCACGAGGACGTGGTGGTTGATGCTGATGGCCAGATCGTCCTGAACAACCTCGCTCACAAGGGAGTTGCCGGGCTTGGATACACGACCACTATCAAGACCCTGCCGATCCGGGTGCTGCAATACTTCGCAGAAACCAGAGGCAAGGCCAAGTCTCTCTATGCTGTCGAGCTTCGACTCTGGGACTCCCTTGGCGGTGAGGTTGACTTCGGGGACACCGCTGTGGACATCGAGTACCGGGACAACGAGGGAGCCCTTGGCAAGGCACCGACCTTCTTTACGGGGGTTATCGAGATGGCCACGCCCAGTGCTTATGACAGTGAGGCACGGGTTAATATTGTGAACGCCGAGCCAGTCCCCTTTAACCTCTTATCAATGGTGTACGAACTTGACATCAACGACCAAATTTGAGGTAACGAATTTCATCGTGTCCGACTTGGATGGGTTCATGCCTCAGCCAGAGCAGCTTGAGGAGTACCAATGGATACGAAGCGTCAACTGGAGCCAGTATTTCAAGACGGGGTTCGCCCTGACAGCAAAGCTGTATGGCGAGACAATCTGCGTCGGTGGGATCAATCAGATTCTCCCCCGGATCGGGGACGGCTGGATGGTGATTGGACATCAGGTCCACCATCGGGAAATGCTGTATCTCTTCAGAACATTCCGCACAATCCTTCAAAGTGAGCTGAAAACAGCGTATGATCGTATCCAAATGACGGTAGATACGACGTTTAAGCCCGCCGTCCACATGGCTGAGATGCTCAAAATGACCCGCGAAGGCGAGATGACGAACTACCCACAAAAGGGTAAATCCAGCTACTTGTATGCGAGGACTTCCTAATGCTTACCAGCCTCTTTACCACTTCGCAGCTTTTCGCCATGGGAACAGCGGCTACGGCCATTGGAACGGGCGTGAGTGCCCTGTCCGCGTATCAGGGCGCGAAGATGCAGCAGGCCACGGCGAATTACAACGCTCAGGTGGCCCAGCAGACGGCGGCGATGGAGGAGGACAGGCAGCGACGTAACGACCTTCGGACTATGGCCTCCGCTCAGGCGGCGATGGGGGCTTCGGGCATTCTCGCCACGTCAGGCTCTTCTCTGGCGGTCCTGTCGGACATGGCGGCACAGCAGGCCGAGAACCAGCTCCAGATCAGGTACGGCGGTCAGGTTCAAGCGGCGAACGCTCGCAACCGGGCGACAGCCTACGGGCAGAAGGCGACTGGATCACTCATTGGCGGCGGTGCTCGTATCGGCACTGGCCTTCTTTCTGCAAACTACGAATACGCAAGAAGCATTGAATAGATGAGCCGAATTAACACCCGTATCCTGCGTGTCCCCGGTGCTTCGGGGCAGATTGACGAGCGTCCCATGGGGTCGTTCATGGCTCCATTAGAGGCGGCTGGCGAAGCAATGTCTGAGCTTGGAGGCCTCGGCCAAGAAATTGCAGTCAGGGAGCAAAAGCTTCGTGACGCAAAGCTCGTTACAGAGCTAGAGGCTGAGTCTGCTCAGCTTTCTGCGGCAATGGAAGAACAGCTCAGTCAGGCCATCACGTCGGAGCAGGCTGAGACGATTCGGAATGCCTTTCAAGCTGATTTTGCTTCAATTCAAGAGCGAGTGTCTGGCGTCAAGAGTGATGCGATGAGGGCAGAGCTTGGGGCCAAGATGGAGTTGGCTGGGGGGCTTGGCGTTATAAAGATTGACAGCAAGCGGCGAGACATCGACCTTAGTATTCTTCAGAATGAAGTTAGCCGCAATATCAATAACGTTTTAGAGCAGGCGGTTATTACTGGGGACTTTGCTGCCGCCGAAGCAGCCGCCATGCAAGAAGTCTCAAAGCTAATCGACTTGACCCTGACAGAGGAGCAGGCCAAGGATTATGTTGAGAGTGTTATGGGTGAATTTCAAACCCGCTCTGTCTTGTCGCAGTTGGACGGGGAGAACTGGAGAGATGTTGACCCAGATAAGTTAAAGAATATCGGATACGAGAACCAGCTTCTAATCCGTGGGAAAATAGAAGAGAATGAGCGGTCCTTCAAAGAGGGGCGGCTGTCCCCCGATCAGCTCCAGTGGAACAGGGGGCATGACGCAAGGGTGTTGAGGCTGACGCAGGGGAAAGATACTGCTTCCGTTGTCGATGGGCTGGACAAGGCGTACAAGGAAATTGACAGGCTTTTTGCAGATAGGCCTGACGACGCGATGCTTGGAAAGAGGGCTTTGTTTGCTGCTGTGACAAGGGAGCATTTTGTCGAATCTGCCGTCCTCGCTGCAAGCAAGAATGCCAAGGGAGATATCCCCGACGCCTCCGAAATTGATGACTTGATTAAGGCTGCTGATTCGTTTAAGGATGGAAGGACTTCGGACGAAAAGAGGATTATTCAAGCTCAAATCAACGTGATGTCGAAGATTCGTGACGAAGTTAAATCTGAGAATTGGGATCAGATTTTAACGATGTTCTCCGAGGAGGAGAAATACATCACTGAAGTTGTCGATCGCTTCATGGAGCTTGAGGTTAAGGACCGTTGGAATGCTGAGAAGATGCAGCGAGAGCTTATGGGCGGCCCTTCTATTGGCGGCAAGACACGCGATCAGTGGGAGGCTGAGGGTGGGAGTTCTTGGCTTTATGGCCGCGTTGCAGCAGCTAGGCGTGCTGCTATTGCGACGATGGCAAGTTATGAAGGTGGCTCTCCCTCGCAAAAGCAACGGTCCCTAAAAGACAATCCTAGCCCTCAGAATGCTCAAAGCATTTCTTCTCAAGTTTGGCCTCAAAGAGTTTCGGGCATAAACGGAGAAGCTTTGCCACCAACCTTTGTTGCCTTTGAACAGCAGCTTCGGGACAGCGAGGTTCCCGAAGATGTCGAGGAACTTCTCAAGTGGTCTGAAACGTACCAGAAGTTGCCTGCCGAATTATCGCAATGGCTTACGCTGGCTTCGCCGGACTCAAGATTTACGCAACTTAGGATCGAAGATCGCGTAAGGCTTTTTGCAGATCACGGCATTTATCCCTCAGACGATCCGATTGAAGTAAACGCGGCAAACTTCAAAGAGGCTCACCTCGTCAACGGCTACTTGAAGAAGAGAAAGTTTGGAATGGATCACGAAGAGGCTTTTGCCGAAGCAAAGCTGGAAGTTCCTCCCGACTGGAAGCGGGCTTCTCTTATTGGCGAGGCTATCCTTGGAAGCTCTGATGACACCCTTCGAGAGAAGGGGGAGTCGGTTGTTCGCAATGTAATCAACAACTTGAAAGATAACGGGATTCTCCCACGATTCGACGGAGATGACCCGACCACAGGTCCCGAGTCTATTGAGATGCGTCTCGGCCAGAACACTGACCGTGAGTTCGCTCAAAGAAAAATGGAGGCCGGATTCATGGACGAGTATTCCGAACTCTTAGTGGGGATCGCTTCGTCTGAACCGGAACTTATGGATGCCCTTGCAAGGAACAGCTTTACGCCGCACCAAGCAAAAGACCTTCACGCTCGCGTTGCTGCTGCAATGCTGACTGACGCCGGTCCTGACGGGTGGTCCCCTCGCGGTATGGGCAATAAGGCGATTATGACAACGCATTCGGTTGACAAGGCTTGGAGGACAAAAGAGGATGACGCCTATGGGCTAGGCGTTTCGCTTTACGACGCGTTTCGAAAATCTTCTGATGGCTTTTACGAGAAGTTTCACGTTAATGTCCAGTCTCAGATGCCTCGCAGTCCCGGTGTCGGTGACATTCCCAAGTTTCTTGGAATGGCGAACAACATGCGTAACGATGTTCGGCAGCACTCTCTTGGAGAGTTCCTGACAAGCCCCCGAATGATTAGGGAGCTTTCGGGGCGAAGGGCGAAGTCTGAAGCCCAGTGGGTTGACGAGGAGCAGGAGCACAAGACGGGGCTAGACTATGCCCGCGAGTACATGCAGAGAAACGACCTCGTGGGCTCAGATGGCATTTGGGCTAAGGACGGTGAATCTTCGAAGCCGTTTTCCCCTGTTCTTCACGAGGGGGTTGTTCGTGATGGAGATGAGTATTGGGCCGAAGACGATGGGGTTCCCGTCGAATTTAATCTCAGCCAGCATGTTGCCGCAAATTGGCGTAAGCTTACCGAGGACGAGGTTACTCCCGGAGACAACTGGGTAATTGGTTTTAAGTATTTGCAGGAGAAAAGGGGGGCGATTGCTCATAACGGGAAGCTGAAGGACAATGTGATAGGAAAGCTTCGCCAGCATATCGCCGTCGAGCCCGTCGGGATGGTCTATGACTACAGGTTGACCGAATACAACAACACAGTTTCAAACTTGTCAAAGATTGGGAAACAGACGATTCATCGCCGCAAGGAAGGGCTTACCGTCTACAGGGCGTTCTTGCGTGACCCCGAAGAGCCCGATGGGTTTGCTCGGGATGCCAATGGAGACAGGGTTGTGACTGCTGAGTTTTGGGAAACCCCAGAGACAATGCTGTCAAACCCAGAACTGATTTACCAGCTCCAGAACTCGATAAAGACCAAGTACGGTACTATTCAAGACGGAAATGCCAACAACACAAGTGCCTTCGGCGGAAGCCGTGAGGACGAAACTGGTAGGGTGGAGGCCGCAGCGGGACCATGAGTACAATCAATACAATGTGGGGTCCAGTCGAGGGCCCAGCAAACCTCGATCGCTTCAACCATCTGGAGAACGAGTTTCTTCGTCGAAGGGCTTTTGCCCAAGCTCCGGCTACTCGTCCAGACCGTCTTTTCCAGCGATCATCAGTTTTAGGCAGCCGCGACCTTCGTGGCCGCGACTTGCCGTACAAGCTTACCACGACCTTGCGAGAGGACAACTTTGTCGCTTTTGCGATGGGGGCGATTGTTGATGAAATTCGTGACGCTTGGTCTTCTGGGAAGGACCGCGATTACGACCCAAAGGTCTTTGTCGGAGCGATGAAAAAGCGTGCGGCAATGAGCGAGAGCGAAGAAAAGTTCTTGCTTGGATCGGGGAACGAGCGGCAAATGATGACCCGTGTCCAGCTCATTCAAGAGGAGCGGGATCGGATGGAAGTCCAAGCTCGGATGGGTTTCGGCGAAAGGCTGTTTTATGGATTGGTTGGTGGCGTGACCGACCCGGTTAGCTGGGTTCCTTTAATCGGACAGGGAGCGAGAGGACAGCAGGCTTATCGAATGTATCGAAAGGCAGACAGCCTTTTGAAGTCTGGTCGAGGGACTTTTGCAACAAGGCTCACCCTAATGCGGGAGCAGGCTCGTAGGGGCTTCTGGAGAACCGCGACCGAAAGCATGATGTACGAGTCCGTGTTCCAAGGGATGCGGCAGGCCCAGTCAATCAATGATCGCTCTGGCGAGTTTCTTCCTACGGTTGCTTTTACAGGTGCTTTTGGAGGGCTTATTGGTGGTGGCATTCGAGGGCTTGGCTCAACTCGCTCCACGGGCCGTGCTGTTTACAGTGCAAGGACGAGAATCAGTGGCGGTCAAGTTGACGGCCTTCGTAGAGCTGCCGCCCAGACTCGGCCAGAAATTACTGCTGGTGGGCTTGGCTGGAAAAAAACTGGAGCAGAGAAGCCGGTCGGAGTTCGGCTCGCAAGGGTAAAGGGGCCGGGTGCTAGGCTTCGCCTTCAGGCAAGAGAGAATGCCGCCCGATTCCAAAAGAACGCAGAATACGAAGTTCAGCAGATGATCCTTCGGGAGGGTGCGGCTACAGACGAAGCTCAGGCACTTGCGATGGCCCGTGAGCTTCTGTCTTCGCAAGAAGGTTATGTCAACCCGATCCGTGACCCGAAGAAGATCACTCCTATTGGCGAAGGAACGGGTGCTCTTGCGGCACTCACACGGGAGGCCGACGTTGAGGCTGGTGGTGCTTTCCGAGAGATTGACATTGAAGCGGGCCGGGACTTCGATGTGGAAGCAGCCGCTAGGAAGCGTGCAAACAAAGGCCCGGACCCAACAGGAAAGCGTAGCTCTAGGGCGGTTCTCCCAAAAGGGTTTGGGCTTGCCAAGCTACGCTCTTGGTTCAGGAAAAACGTGAACCTTCCTGATGCGTTGGAAGACCTCCAGCTCGCTGCGACTTTGCGTGGATTTGATGGCGGACTTATTGTTTCGGCAGACGACATCCGTCACCTGACCGACGGGAAAAGCAAGTCTGAGGTAGAACGTATTCACGAAAGACTTGGTCGCGGCGGCCTTCGAATCGCCGATGACGTTCAGGAGACGCAGGATATTCTGAGGCAGTCGGGCATGACTGTCGATGAGCTTATTGACTTGGCTTGGAACGCCAATAAAAAGCCATCTCTCGCAAGCAGGGCCGATGCTGTTGCAAAGGGCGAGGGGAACCTTGATCCCAAGACACGGCTCGTGGGCCTTCTTGTTAGCTTGCATGACGCGCGTAAGAAGTCTGGGAAAAAGCTTGTTGGGATGCAGGCTTATCGTGCCAAGGACGTTCCCACTGGGAGCACGCTCTCCATTCAAGGCGTCAAGTTCAAGGTTGTTGAAGAGGATGGTGTTCGATTCCTTGTTGGGGGCAAGCGGACTCGCAACGCTGGCACAAGCTTAGAGGCAACTGATTTTGACTATAAGATCGAGCTTGACGAAAACCTTGTCAGCGTCCTTGTTGTAGACGAGGGCTCTATCAGCACTGGGGCAGCACGAAAGATTACGGGTCAGATTTCCGCTTTGTCAAGAAAGATCAATGCCGAGCGGAAGAAGCCTGCTGGCGAAAGGAATCTAAACGACCTTGCGATGTGGGAGCGTCAACGAGATAACTTGCGAGCTGGCCGCAGCATTGATGATGCTGGCCCAGACGCCAAGGTCGCGGAAGAAATCCTTGACACAATGAACCGACCTCGCCAAGCAGAGGAGGGGCGTTCATCGAAAACAATGGAAGAGACTGATGCAGAAGCGTCGATCCGGGAAAAGGTTGAGGCTTCCAGCAGTACGACAAAGCAAGGCATGGATGTGCTGATGAAGCTTCAGGCTGCTGCTGAAAATGGCATGGCCCGATTTTCCAACTTCCTAAAGACAGCTCCGGGCCGCGGTATTACCAACGTTCTGATTGCAGCGACGAAGGGCCGTCCCGTAAGAATGATGGTTTCGGTTGCTGGCTTGGACGATGTTCAAGTTGAGTTCTCCGTCGCCTACAACACTTCAAACAAATATCCAAACCGCCCCGCGTTCTATTCGCCAAAAACAAAAACAGCTTGGGTTGATCGTGCTTCGGCTACAAAGATGTGGAACGAGAACAGTCGGCGGTCGCCCGTTCTGGCTAAGTCGCCAGAGTCGGTGTCCTCGATGGATGATGTTCAGTTTCTCTTGCCACAGGATATTGCAGACACGCTTGAGGAGTTTATTGACCACCTCCTGATGCACGAGATTGTCCACGCAACTCATCATCAAGGGTTTAAGAACACGCCTCCGAATATGCCCGGCATTGCTAAGTCAAAGCAGGATTACAACATCCTCCTTGAAGCATTGGTCAATGAGCAGGTTGGGCAATGGAAGCGTACCATGCAAGACCCCGGCCCGGCAGATGATCCGAGCACGATGTTCTACACGACCGTCGGGCCGGAGCCAGCCCCAAACTCTGTCCCGCACCGAGGCACTGGGAATCCGAAGTCGTCTGTGATGATAAATCTCGAAGCGAACGGCTGGAAGAAATCTGCGGCCCAAGCTTTTACGAGGGTTCTTGAGTTCGTGTCTCCTGTATGGAGGGGTGCTCTCAACCCATCGTCCACCTTGCGTGAAGTTCAGCGGTATCTCATCAACGACCCGATCTACCGATGGGACACAGGCCCGCGAGACGGCTCTGCCTTGACGAATCGCTTTGCTCATCACGAAGCCCCGCGAAGGCGAATCCAGAGGATCGCTCTTAACGAGTGGAAGGCTGTCAGTAAGGAGATTGGCCTGACGCAAAGATTTCGAAGGAGCAGTTTGGGGCTCGTGCTCAGGAAGCCAAGGTCAATGGCGGGAAGGATAAGGTTGTTGACGCCTACTCCGAAGCGGTCGAGCGGTTTGCCAAGCTTTCGAAAGAGGCCGACGACCACACGCTTTCTCGTGGTGTCATGGTTGGGCTTGAGGACAATATGTATATGCCCAAAGGCGAGTCCTACTATCACCGAATGTGGGTTCGGAAGAAGGTTGACTCGGAAGATTTTGTAACGATGGTTTCAAAATACACTGACGAAGAGACTGCGAGGGCGATCCAAGAGGGCATCATCACGACGGCAAGCCGTCCCCGCAACGCTATTAGCAGGCTGATTAAAGACCGTGGCGTCATGAAGTCTCGTGGCGAAGTGATGAAGCTTGTTTCTTACGAAGACCTGAAGCCCTTCATTGAGACGGATTTATTCAAAACTCAAGCCCACCTCGGTAAGGCGGTCGGCGGGGAGATCGAGTTCCGGCTTGCGATGGTGAACTTCGCCAAAGCTAACAAGATCAAGAACTTTTTTATTGATAATGAGCCCGTGCTAGACTCGCAGGGCAGGCCGTTGAAAGACGCTGATGGCGTGGAGCGAACGCGAAACGGCCTGAACTGGAAGGCTCTTGAGGATTACCTTGAAGGTAAGTGGAAAGCTCTTGAGAACCAAGGTCGCTTCATTGAAGACATCAACGAAGTCTCGGCTGCGTACCACAAGTCTTTCATTGAATTTGACAAGTTTGCAAAGGAGTATCCAGAGCAGGCCAAGCAGTACAAGGAAGGGGTTGACCAGATCATTGATACCGGGCTTAGCCACAAGCAGCTTGAGAAACACGCAGCCTTCGCTCGCCGCTGGTTCAATGACATGGCTCAGATTGTCCAAAATACAAAAGACATTCCTGACAATCCGGACAGTTGGATGCAGGCAAGGCTTCCGGCTCTCATCAAGAACTATTCCCACATGATTATGGGTGGAGGCCTTGCTGCTGCGAACCTCGCAGACTTTCACCGCTCTGTTGCAGAGTTTGGATTCAAGCGAGTGTTTAATCAGGAGTGGACGCTGTGGATGCGTGACCTCGAAGCTTGGAGTGCTCGCGTCAAGGTTACTGAGGCGATGGGTCTTGCGGCGGAAGACCTGCGTGCCGACATTCAGCGAAACCTCCGAAACGCACTTGAAACAGGTGATGCTGAGACTGGGTTTGAGCGAGGCATTGCCGCAGGTGCAAGCTTTATGTCCAAGGTCAACGGCATGGCCTATGTCGTAAACGGGCATCAAAAAGCATTCAGCTCCGGTATCCAGTCGTACCTTCTGGACATGATTCCCAAGTATGTTGCCGGTGAAGCTGACGCTCGCACAGTCGCAAAGCTCCAGCGGCTTGGGCTAGATATGGCCGCCGCGAAGAGAATCAACAATGCTTTTGAGAATGGGGCTCGTAAGAAAAGTGCGAAAGGCACGAGTTATGTTGATGTTTGGGACGGCGAGGGCTGGCACGACTTCGTGAAAGCGGTTAACCGTGGCGTAGAGATTAACCAGAGTAGCCCTGCTCGTGCAGAAATGTGGGACTTCCAGACCCAAGGCATGTCTTCCTTGCTTTTCATGTATAGGAGCTGGGCGACAGCATCGACAAACCGTGTTGCGGCCTCTGTTCTTGCTGGCGAGAAGGGCCACATTATGGCTGGGCTTGCGGCCTCCGTTGGGCTTGGGTCGATTGTCGTAGTCTTGAAGTCGCTGCTTAGCGGGACTCACGGCTCGGTCTTTGAAGACCCAGACCAGTTCTTGAGAAAGTCGATTGACTCTGGTGGCTATTTTGGCATTATCGGAGAGATGCACAACATTATCAGCAAAGCAACCAATGGTGCTCTCGACGTTCTTCCCGGCGACGGCGGCAACCGATACTACAATAGTGCCACAGCCCTCTCTGCGATCGCCGGACCTATCTGGGCGTATCCGAACTTTGTATCTAAGACTGGAACTAATCTGGTAACTCTCGACCTCGACCGCTACGATATCGAGCGAACAAAGAATATGTTTCCGTTCGCACAGCTCCACGCTGTTGACGCCATGTATAACCACGCAGCTATTCTGATGGAAGACGACGAATATGGCCCTTGAAACAACCAACCGTAAAGTAACCTACGCCGGGGACAGTTCGACTGTCGCCTTCTCGGTCCCGTTCCGGTACTTGGACAACGCCCACCTCTTCGTGATCGTGAAGAACAACACGACTGAGGTGGAGACGACCAAGACCATCACCACGGACTACACCATTGCCGGGGACGGGTTCTACGGCACGGCGGTCGTGACGATGGGCTCTGCACCGGCAACCGGCGAGACGCTCATCATCTACCGGGACACGGAGATCATTCAGCCCTACGAGCTGTTCGACAACGAGGCCCAGACCGCCACGGACGTTGAGCTTGCTCTGGACCGGCTGACGATGATCGCCCAAGAGCTTGAAGAAGGCCTGAGCCGCACCGTGGTTCGGAACATCATCACGGATGCCGACCCACTCCCTGACAGCAATGTGTCAGTGACCGACATTTTCCTCGCCCGTGTGACCGGGGCTCCGACCGACGACGACCACCCTTTTGAAGAATCTGAGCCTATTGCCAACAGTTCTGCGAATGTGGCGGTGTCTGGTGGCCGGACAGGTACTTTCAAGTATGCTGACCTGTGCGAGAACGATAAGACCAACGAGTACGTTTTTGTCCTACAGATGTTGGACACCGCGAATAACACGGTGTACCGAAGCTGGCAAGCGGCGGACCACTAATGAGCGTTTCGACAGTTGACTGGAAATTGGAGACGACGGGCGACGGCAGCACTACGACCTATACTTGCGCGTTCCCTGTTATGCGGATCGTGGACGTAAAGGTCTATGTCGATGACGTGCTCCAGACGAGGAGCCGTGACTACACCATCACTGGCATTGTGGTGAATAGCCGCAACCATGTTGATGCCGGTTTCCAAGTCGTGTTCACCGAAGCTCCTGCCTCTGGTGCGGAAATCTACATCCGTCGGCAGACGCCTCGCCACAACAGCAACAAGCTGTACAAGGGCGACAAGTTCCAGTTGCCGGTGTTTGAGAACAACTACGACAACCTGACAATGATGTTTCAGGAGATCGGCGGCTTGAGCCTTGAGGGTTACTCCGGGCCGATCGACGAGGACGTGCCTCCCACGGGATACAACCCGACGCTCTCGGGCTTCTATCCGGCAAAGATCGTGAGTGCGGTCAGCGGGAACCAATACGTTATCCGCTCGGTCCAAGCAACCCCCTCCGGAGGCTGGAAGACAGTCTCGTTCCCGATTCTGGACGAAACGGCTGCTGATATCAACCAGCGAACCGACCACTCTGCCGGAGACATTGTCCTCGCTAAGCCGCTTGAAGATAACGCTGGCGGACTGGCTTGGCGTATTGTCGGCAACGAAGACTGTGCCCAGACGGTCACGCCGCCTTATGCGGGGACATATCTCGAGATCGAGCGTTGCGACTATACGGGGACGGACGAGGTTGCTTGGGTCCGCAGCGACGAGTTCAGCACTGGCGACGAGTTCATGATTAACGGCGTCTGCTACACGGTACTCAGCACCGGCACGCCGCCCGGTCCTGAGTTCGTCGTGCGGCTGGCTGATACGACAGCCTATGCCGACTGTGCGACGTGCTTGCTATCACAAGACCCGGACGCTCCGGACCCACCACTCCTTCCCACGCGGTACAAGAAGATGGCGAGGTGCTCAGATGACTCTAAGGATGATTACTCGATTCCAACAGAATACTTTGGCGTTCCCACGAACCACGATCTCGATTTGATCTACAAGGTCGATGGAATTTGCTACTACGTCTCAGACGAGGAGGAGGGCTCTCCTTCAAACCCACTGTTCCCGGTTCACGCGGCAGACAGCTATGTTGATTGCCCGACCTGCATTGCGACATTCTGCGACGACTGTGCGTCAAAGATTGGTTCTCCTCCAGAAGCTCCGATTGTCTCCAATCATGACGACGGAGGGGGGGCGGCTTGCTGTGAAGTGTCCAATACCACGATGGATAATATCAGTCGGATCACCCTTTCCTACGGGGGCGGCCCAGAGGCCTGTGGGTGGCAGACGTATAACACCGGGCTCGGGACCACTGGCCCTTACATCAATATTTACTGGTGCTCTGTTACGGGAACTTTCGAGCCTGTGGCTGGAACTCCCGTAACATACGAGGCTGGGAAATGGTATATCGAGCACCGGGCGGTTCAGGCGGGTGGTCGCCAGCACACTTGGTACGAAGAGGCCCCAAACATCACCTGTGACTTGGCGACCGGCAAGCCGTATGGAACCCACATTTTCACGACAGACCCAGTGGACTCTCCTCCGGTCTGTGCGAACAGTTGTATAACAAAGCCATTGGTTATTATCCCACAATGAAACTTCCCGTCCTGATTCCCGAATGCGGCTCCCCTGAAGGTGTGTTTTGCTCTCTTTGCCGGTCCAGAGACGGCCATGGCAAGGCGTTCAGAGAGACGATCTTGAGGCTTAGGAAGCTGGAGTCCGTTCCAGAGCGGTTTGAGTGCCCTCTGGGGCGTCCTTGGGGCTGGACCCCTCCGAAGGGCAGCTTGAAGAGAAAGGCTCCCAGAGTGGCTTCTCGTGGCTTAGGCGACATCCTCGCAGCCCTGTTCAAGGCGGTCGGGATCAAGCAGAAGCCCGGATGCGGCTGCAAGCGGAGGCAAGAGGAGCTGAACACCGTTTCTCCTACAGGAGTCTTGCCGTGGCTACTAAGAAAACTCGCAAAAAGGGTAAGAAGAAGTCTAAGAAGAAAAGGGTAGTTCGCAAGAAGAAGCCGGTTCAGTCGGCTTCGAAGGGCTTCGGCCACCTTGTCATTCCGAAGGATGTCAAGGTTAAGGACTCAGGTGTCGTCTATGAAGGCGACAAGGACATTGACTCTCTCGAATGCTGGGAGAGCTACGACTGGGATGAAGAATAATGAGTTGGAAATCAGAGCGTTCGAATAATGGTGTCCTGACAATCACGATTGACGGACTGAAGCGGGTAGGAGAAGAGCAATGGGTCTTCCTGAAGTCGGACGATCACTGGGACAATCCCAAGTGCCGCCGCGACCTCCTCAAAAAGCATCTCACTAAAGCGGTTGACCGCAACGCCCCGATCATCGGCGGTGGCGACCTTTTCTGTGCCATGCAGGGCAAGTACGACAAGCGTGCTGACAAGTCCTCGATACGGCCCGAGCACAACAACGGGCGATACCTCGACTCGCTCGTAGACACTGCTGTCGAGTGGTATGCCCCGTTCGCTTCCCACATGGTCTGCGAGGGACGCGGCAACCACGAGTCGGCCATTCGCAAGCGGCACGAGACGGACCTCACGGATAGGTTCTGCGCAAAGATGAGGACCGACGCGGGGAGTCCGGTCGAGGCCATGGGCTATGGGTATTGGGTTCGCTTCCAGATGAAGCGGAACAAGCAGACGAAGACGTTCTGGCTCAAAGTGTTTCACGGATCAGGCGGCGGGGGACCAGTGACCAAGGGCGTCATCCAGACCAACAGGCGAGCGGTCTACTTGCCTGATGCGGACATCGTGATGACGGGCCACGTTCACGAAGCATGGACCGTCTGCCTGCGGCGGGAACGGGTCAACAAGTCGAACACCATTTCCCACGACAGCCAGTGGCATGTCTGCACGCCGACGTACAAGGAAGAGTACGCGGACGGTTCACACGGCTGGCACGTTGAGCGTGGAGCCCCGCCAAAGCCGCTGGGCGGCTACTGGCTGAGGTTTTCACTGGTGGATCACCATACCTTCGGGTACGAGTTGATCCCTGCGGTGGAGAACCACACGGTAATCACTCAGTAATACTATTTGATTTGAGCTGGTCAGCGGCAGCTAGGATTGTTTTCCAATCCGGGTCGTCTGCAAGACTGTTGTTCGAGCAGCAGCCACAGCCGTCGTTGTACCCATAGCCCAAGTCTTCTTCGTACTTCTTGATAATCTCGGCTAGATTCGAAGCCTTCTCTTTTAAGACGCGAAGTTCTTCTTTAAGCTGGTCGCACTTTGCAGCGTACTTATCACGATGATTCTTGAGGCGGGTTATTTCCGAGGATGAGTTCTGTTGTGACAAAGCCTTTTCCTTTTTGTTTGATTACGCGCAAGGGAAGACCGGGGCGGGCCTTCCATGCTAGACATACTTTCCGAAATCCGTCCGTGATGACACCTTTGACATCAACGAAGTAAGCATCGTCCGGCTCCACCACAAAGAAGTCTGGTCGATACCACAAGTCCCCCGCGAGATGGACCTTGGGCTGGTCACAGTAGTCAACGACATCACCCGCCAGCACAAGCCGGTCGAGATGTTCCGCGTAGAGCATCTCGGCCCGGCTGTCGTAGGTCCTTCCCTTATAAGACCTACGGTGCTTGGGGGCTACGTTATATTTATTGCGTGACCACTGGGGCAATGTCCAACTCCCGACGAAGTATTGTCAGGGCTGATTCTACCGAAGATAGGCCAGTTGCACACTGAATTTGCATTTCCTTGAGCAACTTTTCCCACGTCGCTCGGCAAACAGTGAGGCCAGTGGCGTTGACCGTCGCTTCGTGAGCCTGCGTTTTGGTCATTCCGGCGCAGCTTGTCCGCTGCGCCCACATGTAGCGACCAATCGTGACAATCTGTTCGGGAGTGAGTCTGTTTCGTGGAGCCATTCTCGTAAGTCCTTCCCCCTTGGGGGATAAAA
>Ga0181592_10002116_pt1 | contig 16321 bp, 22 predicted proteins | sample 071ome_20_FD_133755 | JGI IMG/M metagenome (GOLD analysis project Ga0181592, IMG submission 133755) | Coastal salt marsh microbial communities from the Groves Creek Marsh, Skidaway Island, Georgia - 071412BT metaG (megahit assembly) | ecosystem: Environmental > Aquatic > Marine > Intertidal...
ATTCTGCCGATCCAACATTCTTAAGTATGCTTCTCGCTATGATAAAAAGGGCACTGCCCGCCGTGACATCATGAAGATTCTGCACTATGCTGTGCTTCTGATGCACTTCAATGACAAAAATGCCAACCGTGAAACTTATCCTCAATGACAATGAAACTCTCTGACAAAACCCTGAGTCTTCTGAAGAACTTTTCTTCTATCAATGAGTCGCTATTGTTCAAGCAGGGCAGCAAACTTCGCACCATGTCGGTGATGAAGAACATCCTGGCTGAGGCAACTATCACTGAAGAGTTTCCTAGGGACTTTGGTATCTATGATCTCAATCAGTTCCTGAATGGTCTGTCTCTTCACCGTGATGCTGATCTGGACTTCCAGAATGAATCCTATGTTTTCATTCGGGAAGGTAAGAATCACTCCAAGTATTTCTTTGCTGATCCTTCGGTCATCATTGCTCCCCCTGATCAGACTCTGACTCTGCCTAGTATCGATGTTGCATTTGACCTGACCACCACACAGTTGGAGAAAGTTCTCAAGGCAGCAGGTGTATATCAACTGCCTGATCTCTCTGTCATCGGTGAGAATGGTGTTGTGAAACTGGTTGTCCGTGACAAGAAGAACGACACTTCCAACGTGTATTCTGTGGTTGTTGCTGAGACTGAAGATGAGTTTGCTTTCAACTTCAAAGTTGAGAACATCCGTGTCGTGCCTGGCACCTATGAGGTAAAGATCTCCAAGAAGCTTCTCTCTTGCTTCACCTCTAAGGATCACGATCTGCGCTACTTTATTGCTCTAGAACCTGATTCTACGTTTGGTTGATGAAGCACATTCTCTTCACCCTGAAAGGTTGTTCGCCTAGTTTGTTGGACGACGAGGCACATATTCGCAACGTGTTAGTTCATGCTGCACACCTGTGCCAAAGTGAACTTCTGGACATTTCTTCCCACAAGTTCCAACCTCAGGGAGTAACTGCCATCGCTCTGCTTGGAGAATCTCACATTTCAATTCACACATGGCCAGAAAACCGTATGGCAGTATGTGACGTTTTTACTTGTGGTGATGACACAACTCCAGAGAGCGGTGTAAGATATATGCGTGATATGATGTGTGCTGACGACATTGTTTCTCGTGAATTTTTGAGGCCATTTGAATGAACATCTTTGTGACTGATCCTGATCCCAGAAAGTCTGCTCAGGTTCTTCCCGACAAGCACATTGTCAAGATGCCTTTGGAGACATGCCAAATGGCATCTGTGATCTTCTCCAAGTACCATTGGGACTGGGGTGTGATTCACAAGAAGGATGGCACTCCCTACCGTACCACTGGCGGGTTCAGGAACCACCCCTGCACCGTGTGGGCGGCGTCTAGTAAAGCAAACTTTGCTTGGATGCTCCACCATGGATTTGATTTGATGTGGGAGTATCAGAAGCGGTTTGGTAAGGAGCATGGATGCTTCCAAACCATGTGTGAAGCTATGACCATCTATCATGATCGTCTCAAAGAGGTGGATGGCAGCATCTACGATTATAAAGATGCAAAGGATTTTGCTCGTGCCATGCCTGACGAGTTCAAGTATGATGATACAATAGATACGTTCACTGCTTACAAGCGGTACATTGCTTCAAAACCCTGGGTCAAGGACAATTATCGTCGTATTCCTGAGCGTAAACCTGACTGGATTTGATTATGCGTAGTGACTTTCTTTGGGTTGAGAAGTATCGACCCAAGACAATTGAAGATTGTATTCTCCCTAGCGAGATCAAGAAGACCTTCCAAGACTTTCTTGATAGTGGAGAGATTCCCAACCTACTGCTGGCAGGTCCTGCTGGTGTAGGTAAAACCACTGTTGCCCGTGCTCTATGTGAGCAACTGGGTTGCGATTACATTATTATCAACGGATCCGATGAAGGACGATTTCTGGACACAGTACGGAACCAAGCAAAGAACTTTGCTTCGACCGTCTCACTTCAAGCACTGGATGCAAAGCACAAAGTCATCATTATTGACGAAGCTGACAACACAACCCACGATGTACAACTCCTCTTACGGGCGAATATTGAGGCATTTTATAACAACTGCCGCTTCATCTTCACCTGCAATTTCAAAAACAAAATTATCGAACCTCTCCACTCCCGATGCGCGGTGGTCGAATTCGGAATTCCAAACAAGAAAAAACCAGAAATCGCAGGACACTTCTTCCAGCGTGTCAGGACTATTCTTGAGAAAGAGAATATCGGATATGATCAAAAAGTATTGGCAACGCTGATCAACAAACACTTCCCCGACTGGCGTCGTGTGCTCAATGAGTTGCAACGTTATTCAGTTGGTGGTAGTATAGATAGTGCTATCCTTGCGTCTTTTAGTGATGTCTCAGTCAGTGAGTTGCTTAAGTTTCTTAAGGAGAAGGATTTTCAAGCGGTCAGGAAGTGGGTCGTTAATAATCTGGACAATGATCCTAGTGTACTTCTTCGTCGTATTTACGATTCTCTTTGTACATCCCTTGAAGGTCCTAGCATTGCTGCTGCTGTGCTCATTATTGCTAAGTATCAGTATCAAATTGCCTTCGTTGCCGACCAAGAGATTAATCTTTTGGCGGCGCTAACAGAAATCATGGTGGAGTGTGAATTCAAATGATCGAACTCAAACTTATTCGCGTTGTAACTGGTGAAGAAGTCATCGCAGAACTTGTTTCTGAAACCGATGACACTATCACCGTTCAAAATGGTCTGGTGGTTCTTCCCAACGGACAGTCCTTTGGCTTCATGCCATGGGCAACTGTGATCGACAGGGACAAACCTGAGATCACCTTGGATCGGAAGCATGTCATTTACATTGCTGAGGTAGATCCGACTGTTACCAAGAAGTACAATGAACTCTATGGTAGCAAAATCATCACCCCTGAAGACAAAAAACTGATTGTGTGATGGGACTATTCAAGATTGATAAGAACCAACTGGTTGAAAAGAGGGTCAAGACCACTCCTCAGAATGTTCAAGAGGCAAACGAGGCACTGTTTCGTGCTAAGATGACTCTACCTGCTGCTGCAAAGCATTGCGGCATGACCCATAAGGAAATGAAACTAACCTTCTGGGAGTTTTTGAAGTACAACAAACCTGATTATGAAGTCCCTGAAAACACCGTTACGCTACCCAGGGGGTAAGTCCCGTGCCTGCGTCAAACTAGAAACCTTTCTCCCTGATCTCAGGGACTACAAAGAGTTTCGTGAACCTTTTCTTGGTGGTGGTAGTGTAGCAATCCACATTACCAAGAAGTATCCGCACCTGGATATTTGGGTCAATGATCTATACGAACCTCTGACAAACTTTTGGAAGACTCTGCAGGACGATGGATACAAAATGTTCAAGCGTCTTCAAGAACTGAAGTCTCGCTATCCTGATCGTGGTTCTGCTAAAGGTCTTTTTCTAGAAGCAAAGGAGATTGTAAATGACTATACCCTATCCCCTCTATATCGCGCTTGTGCTTTCTACGTTATTAACAAGTGCTCTTTTTCTGGTCTCACTGAGTCCTCATCCTTTTCTGCCCAAGCATCTGACTCAAACTTCTCAATGCGAGGGATTGAGAAACTCCCAGGATACACTCAAATAATTCGTAATTGGAAGATTACCAATGGTCGCTATCAAGAACTTCTCACCGACGACAGAAAGGTATTTACATACCTCGACCCCCCCTACGATATTGGATCTAACCTATACGGAAGGAAAGGTAGTATGCACAAATCATTCGACCACGATAGTTTTGCTACCATTTGTGATCGGTTTGTTGGTCCTCAACTCATATCTTATAATTCGTCTCAACTGGTCAAAGACCGATTCAAAGACTACGAAGTAGGAGAGTTTGATCTCACTTACACCATGCGTTCGGTGGGTGAGTATATGCGAGAGCAGAAAGAACGTAAGGAACTTGTGCTATTCAACTATGGAATTAAAGGACTGGCTGAACTCGATTAATCTTACCAAAGAGGACTTGAGTGAAGACATCAAGTCCTATCCCCCATACATCGTCAACCGCTGTCTGTCTGGACACCTGGATGCTGTGCTGTTCGCCAACCAAATGAACATGTACTCGCACCTTGCTAAGGACATGCAATATAAATTTTTGCTAAATAGTCTGAGGAAACGGAAGAGATACTCTCCGTGGCTCAAGAAAGAAAAAGTAAAGGACCTTGAGGCAGTCAAATCATACTATGGTTATAGTAATGAGAAAGCACTTCAATCTTTGAAAATTCTAAATAGAGAACAGATCGACTTTATTAAGCAGCGACTTGACGTTGGAGGCACACGATGACAACTAATAGCATTCAGGAACCCGAAGTTACTTGGTCTCAGGACAAGATGATCGAAGTAGCACTGAATGAACCAGATGATTTTTTGAAAGTGAGAGAAACTCTGACAAGAATTGGAGTCGCTTCAAGGAAGGAAAAGAAACTGTATCAGTCTTGCCATATTCTGCATAAGCAGGGCAGGTACTATATTGTTCACTTCAAAGAACTGTTTGCCCTTGACGGTAAACATGCCAACCTGACACTGAATGATGTTCAGCGCCGCAACAGAATCACCCAACTCCTCTGTGACTGGGGTCTGATTAGTGTTGTGAATCCTGAAGCAGTTGAGAGCATTGCTCCACTGAATCAGATTAAAGTGTTAGCATATAAAGAAAAAACTGAGTGGACTCTGGAAACTAAGTACAATATAGGAAAGAAAAAGAAAACCGAAGCTACATAAATAAAACGTCGCTCTTTCGTGCGCGACACGCTACATCGGAATATACGCTACCAGAAGGCAGGGGTTTGCGCTCCTGCCTTCTTTATGCTATGATGGGTGCATACTAAACCAATCGCAATGACTGCTCTAGAATCCCTGCAGATTCGTCTAAAGGAGTTTGAACTCAAGTATGAGTATAATCCCCTTTTCTCTTATGAAGAAAATCGTGGAGCATGTCTAACTCGTTTGATAGATCAAGCGATGGGTAATTATGTTGAAGAGGATATTCCTGAGTGGGATCCTGATTCAGAAGCAAAGCACTTGGGTGTTGGATTTAAAGTTGACTGGGAAAACTCAAAGATTGTTGTGGAACAGAAAAAGAATCCCAAGACTGATAATGCTTCGTCTCGTAAAGCAAATCTTGTTAAACTGAAAGAATCTGCAGAAGAGAAAGGTAAAATCCCTATCTATGCATACTGGGAAGATCGTCGTAAGAATGATTATATGAAGGATGGTGTTCGGCATCTTCATGGTATTGCAATCTTTAGGTTCCTTGGTATTGAAGATCAATGGGAAGACTTTCTTTCTCATGCAAATGATGTTAGAATAATAGTCAAAGAAGATCTTTCCAATAAATTCGATGAAAAATTTCAATCCTTTAACAACCCTACTATATGAAGAGATTGATTGTCGTAGTGCTAAGGTAACTGACTTTGAAGTAAAACCAACAACTATTCAATATGTCAGAGACTTTATTGAAAAGTGGCATTACTCCTCTAATGTAAATGGGTTGCGTATATCGCATGTCTTTGGACTCTTCTACAATGGAGATCTGATTGGTGCAATGATTTATGGTCCATTGGGTATGGCAAATACCTGGAAGAAGTATGGTGAATCGGAGAATGATGTTGTTGAACTTCGTAGACTTTGTTGTATTGATAATACCCCTAAGTGTACAGAAAGTTACTTCATCGGAAAGACTTTACGTTGGTTGTAGAAAAATTCTGATTACAAAGTTATTGTCTCTTATGCAGATGCTCATTATAATCATACTGGAACTATCTACAAAGCAACTAACTTTGAATACCACGGATTGACTGCCAAAGGTAAAGTTATTGATTTTGATGGGAAATTGTATCATGATAAATGTATTCGCACATATCACATTGATACTAAAGGTGTGAAAAAATTAAAACCATTTGCTCAAAGAGTAAAGGATGCTCTGGAAGACGGTCGGGCAAAATATGTCAATACTCCAGGAAAACACATTTATGTTTTCAGATTGAAAAAAGTAAAGAAAACCGAACATTGAGGTTTACAATATTTTTTTATGTGCTATAAATAATGGAGGAAATCAAAAGTGTAGAACTTAGTTCTCGACCTTGAAATCCGTGCAGATTCAATCTGCAAAAGAAAATTTATCTCATTTCTGAATGAATATCCAACAAAGAATGGTGCCTGTAAGCACCGAAATGGCTTGGGCAAAGATTGCCAAGACCTGTACTAATCCCTTCGGACTCACTGATACCACAGTGCATGATAGTCTGAAAATTTGTCCTCCTATTGAATATGAGGGAGGCACATTTCTTGGTAGATATCTTATCCCTGACACATTTGTTAGGTACAACCCAGAAGATCAACCTCGTGATAAAAGTAATGACGTAAATCATGTAAATGATTTATGGAATAATTTTGAGGTTGATGGATATCAAATAGATGCTCATCCTCCGTTTGCATCTTTGGACACTGAGAGTGTTGATCCAAATCATCTTCGTGGACAATCTGGATTCAACCGTAAAGAAGCCCGTGGAAAGTTTGGTCAAGAAATAGCTATCTATGACGTATATCAGTGGGATAGTCCTTATTGGGAAGTTGTTGCAAGAAATACTTCTAATCATCACAAGAATCCTCAACTTAGTCAAACAAAGCATGACTACTTAAAGGAGGTTGTTAATGCTGTTAAGTCAAATATTATTCCTAAGACTGAGCAAGATATCAACGATTTTGTTGATACAATAGCAACAGATAAAACTTATAAAATTCGTTCTTGGATTAAGAAAAATGCATATAATAACTGCAGTGTTTATCCTAACTTCCGCACCTATTCGTCTACTGGAAAAAGTAAAAATACTCTAACAGGTTTCATGCAGTCTCAAGGGTATCCAAAACAAGGCATTGAAGGAAGAGAGGATAAAGATATCCAAGAACAAGGTTGTATTACATATTGTAGTGGTGAGGGTGATAACCTGCGGGCATGGGCTCGTGGAATTCAATATGGAACTACTAAAGACGTAACTGTTTGGGTATTTGGTTATGCTCCTAATCGAGTTCCTGATCTTAAAAAATTCAGACAGAACTGGATTAAAGATTTTAATGATATGAAGCAGACGTTTATTACCTTTGCGTCAAATATTGCTGGTGATGGAGAAACTATTTTATTTGAAGAAGAGGATTTTCCTGTAAAATTTGCAGGATTTCTTCCTCAATATGTAAAACCAAGTGCTGAAGATCAAGGCAACCCAACTGAACATACTTTGGTTGACGTTGATGGTAATAAAGTTAAATTCGATCCAGATGGTGATTGTTTAGCATTTGTAGAAATTGAAGAGGAAACCGAATAAAATCAAGCGGGTTTCCACACCCGCTTTTTTTATATGCTATGCTATAAATATAGATGGACGCCGTAAGGGTCCACACAACGCAATCTCGCTTTTTAGGAGAGCTACAAATGCAAAGTCTCGTCAAGTACAATGCTGCGAACTTGGATCAACTGTTTGACAGGATCAATCGCAACACAATTGGTATGGAAGATTACTTTGATCGTATCTTCAGTCTGCACGAAACAACGTCTAAGTATCCACCTTATAACATCGTAGAAGTAAACAATGTTGAATCGCGCCTGGAACTGGCTCTGGCAGGGTTTAAGAAGTCCGAAGTCTTTGTCTACACCGAATCTGGCAAACTCTTTGTTGAGGGTCAGAAGGAAGATCAAGAAACGGAGACTAACTACCTGCACAAGGGTGTGGCTCAACGGTCGTTTACACGAGCGTGGACACTCAGCGAAGACACGGAAGTTAGATCAGTTTCTTTTGAAGATGGGCTTCTGAGCATTACCCTAGGAAAGATTGTGCCAGACGCACACAAGCGGAAAGATTATCTCTAAATACTTCCGCCTGCGTGCCATGCAAACAGATCCTCTTGACAAGTTCGGGAGGATCTTTTATACTTTAAAGGATCAAGAGAAAGGTTATGACTATTAAGATGGTTCTTCTCAAGTCAGGAGAAGACGTTGTTGCTGACGTAAAAGAACTCAAGCATGGAGAGACGCTTCTCGGTTATCGACTTGATAGACCTGTAACCGTTGATCTGTCATCTCCAGACGAACTCTACACTGAGGTGACGGAGACTCAAGTTCACTTCGCCCCCTGGTGTCCACTCTCTGCTGACAGAGAGATCATGATCCCTAGGGACTGGGTGATCAGTATCGTCAACCCTATTGAACAGATTGTTCAGCAGTATCAGGACGGTCTGTCTGGTGTCGGTAAAGCACCTGAAGGATATCTCAGTGATGAAGATTCCTTGGATGATGACACCGATAACGAACTGGAAGAGCAACCTGACTCTGAAGAGGGCGTGGATCTGGATGACGCATATGAGGATGAGTCCACTGGATACTATGATCCCAACGAGATCATTCAGGGTTATACTGATGAGCAGGGTAATCCAGTTGACTTGGTTCCTGAGACCGTAGAGTATGATCCTACTGCTGGTCCCGAGGATCCTGATGCTGAATGGGATGGACCTGAGGTAGAGCAATGATTCAACTGCTAATCCTTAATGGTATGATGATTATCGCCACCCTTCAAGAGACTGGTGGCGACATTGGTGAACCTGACTGCCTACTCAAGGAACCGTATGAAGTTCATCTCGGACCTGAGAATGAGATTATAGTCAGACCCTGGTTGTGTGAATACACGACACAGAATGAGATGAAGATCCATTCTGATAAGATTACTACTATTGTTGAACCCAACAGCAAAGTCCTTCGCGCCTATCTCTCCTGCCTTAAATGAAGTTTTATACTAATGTTCAACTTGTCGGCAACCAGTTTCTCGTTCGTGGGTACGACAATGGAGAACATTTTATGCATCGTGAAGAGTATCGTCCTACTCTCTATGTGAATACCAAGAAGAAGACCGATTACAAGACTCTCGATGGTGAATTTGTCGAACCTATCCAACCAGGATATGTTCGCGACTGTCGGGAGTTTTTTAAGAAGTATGAGGATGTGAATGGATTCACTATCCATGGCAATGAGAGATACATCTATCAGTACATCTCCGACAAGTATCCTCAGAACGAGATCAAGTTTGACATCTCCAAGATCAAACTGTATACGATTGACATCGAGACCACGGCTGAGTATGGTTTCCCCGATGTGAATGATCCCCAAGAGGAACTGCTGGCTATCACAGTTCAAGAAGCATCGACTAAGAAGATCATCACCTGGGGCGTCAAACCATATCACTCTACCCGTAAGAATTTTGAGTATCGGTATTGTTCTTCGGAGTATGAACTCTGCCTTAGTTTCATTCAGTGGTGGATGGATGACACCCCTGAAGTCATCACTGGATGGAACCTGCAACTGTTTGATATCCCATACATTGCTGGTCGTCTGAACCGCGTCCTGGGTGAGAAGATGATGAAGCGTCTGTCACCTTGGGGTCTGGTGACACAGAATGAGACGTATATCAAGGGCAGAAAGTTCACAACCTATGACATTGGTGGTGTAACACAACTAGACTATCTTGACCTGTACAAGAAGTTTACCTATACTAATCAAGAGTCCTATAGGTTGGATCACATTGCCTTGGTCGAACTCGGTCAGCAGAAACTTGACCACTCTGAGTTCGACACATTCAAAGACTTCTATAGTGGCAACTGGAAGAAGTTCATCGATTACAACATCGTTGACGTGGAACTGGTTGACCGCCTAGAAGACAAGATGAAGTTGATTGAGCTTGCCATCACCATGGCATATGACGCGAAAGTCAACTACGTTGATGTGTTCTATCAAGTTCGTATGTGGGATACGATCATCTTCAACTATCTAAAGAAGAGGAACATCGTCATTCCACAGAAAGAGGATTCGCAAAAAGACGCAAAGTATGCAGGTGCTTATGTCAAAGAACCGATTCCAGGAAAGTATGATTGGGTTGTTAGTTTTGACCTCAACAGCCTTTATCCTCATCTTATCATGCAGTATAATATCTCGCCAGAAACCCTCTTGGAGGAACGGCACCCAACAGTTAACGTTGACAAAATACTTAATGAGCAAATAACGTTTGAGATGTACAAAAACAATGCGGTATGTGCCAATGGTGCCATGTATCGCAAGGACGTGCGTGGGTTCCGCCTGAGTTGATGGACAAGATCTACAAAGATCGCACTGTCTACAAGAAGAAGATGCTTGCTGCTAAACAAGAGTATGAAAAGACTCCGACTGAGAAACTCAAGAAGGAGATTGCCAGATGCAACAACATCCAAATGGCGCGTAAGATCCAACTTAACTCTGCTTATGGTGCTATTGGCAATCAGTATTTCCGCTATTACAAACTTGCAAACGCAGAAGCCATCACACTATCTGGACAAGTCTCAATCCGCTGGATTGAGAACAAGATGAATGCTTATCTAAATAACATCTTGTCCACCGAGGAAGTCGATTATGTTATCGCATCTGACACTGATTCGATCTATCTTAATCTTGGACCTCTTGTTGATAAATTTCTTGCTAGTAAGTCTGGCGATAAAACAACAGTTGTGGGGTTACTTGACAAGATCTGCCAGGAGAAATTGGAACCTTTTATTGAGAGTTCATATCAAGAACTTGCGGACTACGTTTCGGCATACGAACAAAAAATGTTCATGAAGCGTGAGAATATTGCTGAGCGTGGTATCTGGACTGCGAAGAAGCGATATATTCTCAACGTTTGGGATAGCGAGGGTGTTCGATATGCTGATCCCAAACTCAAGATCATGGGACTTGAGGCAGTCAAATCATCTACTCCTGCCCCCTGCAGGACGATGATTAAGGAAGCGATCAACATCATCATGAATGGTACAGAAGATGACGTGATTAAATACATTGAAGACTCAAGAACAAAGTTCAGGCAAATGTCCCCTGAGGAAGTTGCTTTCCCACGTTCAGTCTCTGATGTTGACAAGTATCGATCATCGGCATCCATCTATGAGAAGGGTACGCCAATCCATGTTCGTGGTGCTCTGCTCTATAATCATTATGTAAAGCAGAACAAACTGGATACAAAGTATTCATTTATTCAGAATGGGGAGAAGATCAAGTTTCTTTATCTAACGAAACCGAATCCAATCCACGAAAATGTGATATCATTCATACAAGACTTCCCACACGAACTAAACATCTCAAAGTATGTTGATTACAATCTTCAGTTTGAGAAATCCTTTGTTGATCCACTCAAAGCAATCTTAGATTCTATTGGATGGAGTGTAGAAAAAACTATTTCACTAGAGAGCTTCTTTTCATGAAAGACCAAAACACAATCGAAGATGGCGAGTCTAAACAAGATAAATGGAATCGTGGTCTAGACATCTTCATTGAATCTGTCATAGAACCAGATCCTGCTTTGAGAGCATGTGCTCATAATCAAAAGTGTTATCATGAATTGATGGATGTCCGTCAGGATGTTCTTAAGTATTTAAAAACGTTGCGTTGGAATTGATGTCAAAAATTGTACTAGTAACTGGTGGATTCGATCCTATCCACAGTGGACACATTGAGTATTTCAAGTCTGCTAAAAAATTAGGTGACAAACTTATCGTCGGAGTTAATTCCGATGCCTGGTTGACCAGAAAGAAGGGTCATCCATTCATGCCATGGAAAGAAAGAGCAAACATCGTTTATCATCTTGAGATGGTGGACGATGTTATCATGTTTGATGATACTGATGGTTCTGCTTGTGGTGCTATCGCTGCAATCAAGGCAGAGATGCCTGAGTATGTGGTGGTCTTTGCCAATGGTGGTGATAGAACCAAAACAAATATCCCTGAGATCGATCGCTATGGCGACGATGTTATGGTAGAATTTGCTTTTGGGGTAGGAGGAGAAGACAAGATGAATAGCAGCAGCTGGATTCTTAACGACTTCTACAAAAAGAAAACAAAACTGATTACAAAATGATGGATTTTCTCAAGGACATTGTAAAGGAGATTGGTGATGAGTACACCTCAGTTGCCTCAGACATTGACGAATCAGAAACCTTTGTGGACACGGGTTCGTACATTTTTAACGGACTCGTTTCTGGCAGTATATTTGGCGGCGTATCTGGGAATAAGATTACTGCCATTGCTGGTGAGTCTTCTACTGGCAAAACTTTCTTCAGCCTCGCTGTCGTTAAAAATTTTCTTGATTCTAATCCTGATGGGTACTGCTTATACTTTGACACAGAGGCAGCAGTTAACAAGTCCTTGCTAGAAAGTCGTGGCATTGATCTGGATCGTCTGGTGGTTGCCAACGTGGTGACTGTTGAGCAGTTCAGAACCTATGCTTTGAAAGCAGTGGACATGTACCTCAAGAAACCAGAGGATGAGCGCAAACCATGCATGTTTGTTCTTGACTCTCTTGGTATGCTCTCCACTGAGAAGGAGATCACTGATGCCCTGAACGACAAACAGGTTCGTGATATGACAAAATCACAACTGATTAAAGGTGCATTCAGGATGTTGACATTGAAGTTGGGACAGGCTAACATACCTATGATCGTCACCAACCACACCTACGATGTCATTGGCGCTTATGTCCCTACAAAGGAAATGGGTGGAGGCAGTGGACTCAAGTATGCTGCGTCTACAATCATCTATCTCAGCAAAAAGAAAGAAAAGGATGGAACAGCAATTGTTGGAAATCTTATCAAGGCAAAGACTGCTAAGTCGCGTTTAAGTAAGGAGAACAAAGATGTTACAGTGCGTCTTTATTACGATGAGCGTGGTCTTGATCGATATTATGGTCTTCTTGAACTCGGTGAGATTGGCGGACTTTGGAAAAACGTTGCTGGTCGATATGAGATGAATGGCAAGAAAGTCTATGCCAAACAGATTCTCAAAGAACCTGAAGTGTATTTCACTGAAGAAGTGATGCAACAACTTGATCAAATTGCTATGAAGGAGTTTTCCTATGGAGAAGGTTGAGATTCTAATTCTGAGGAATCTCATTCATAATGAAGACTATGCTCGTAAGGTAATTCCATTCCTTAAGAAAGACTATTTTGAAGAAGAGTCTCAAAGAATTCTTTATGGTGAGATCTCAGACTTCATTGAAGGGTATAATAAACTCCCTACCAAGGAGATTTTACAGATTGAGTTGTCAAATCTTACAGATCTGACACAAGAGAACTACAATCAAATTTCACAGACCATTGACATCCTTGACAAGGTGCCATCTGATGATGATTGGTTGATGGATACCACTGAGAAGTGGTGTCGCGATCGTGCTATATACTTGGCACTCATGGAGTCCATCCAACTAGCAGATGGGAAAGACTCTACGAAGAATCGTGATGCCATTCCAGACATCCTCAAGCAGGCTCTGGCAGTGTCCTTTGATAATCATGTTGGACACGATTACCTAGAGGACTATGAAGAACGCTACAACTTTTATCATCAAGAAGAGGAGAAGATTCCATTTGATCTCGACTATTTTAACAAAATCACAAAAGGTGGTTTGCCTAACAAGACTCTCAATGTCGCACTTGCTGGTACGGGCGTCGGCAAGTCTCTATTCATGTGCCACATGGCTAGTGCCTGCCTCTCACAAGGGCGCAACGTTCTCTACATTACACTTGAAATGGCAGAGGAGAGAATTGCTGAGCGAATTGACGCGAATCTCCTGAACGTCAATATTCAAGAGATCGCTGACCTTCCCAAGGTTATGTTTGAAAACAAAATTAATAATCTGTGCAAGAAGACTCAAGGTCAACTAATTATTAAAGAGTACCCAACAGCGAGCGCCCACAGTGGACACTTCCGTGCCCTCCTTAATGAACTTTCTCTTAAGAAGTCATTTAGACCTGACATTATTTTTATTGATTACCTCAATATATGCTGCTCCTCGCGCTATCGCGGAGGTGGCTCTGTCAATTCATATACGATTGTCAAGAGCATTGCTGAAGAGCTTAGAGGATTGGCTGTTGAAGCAAACGTCCCTATCGTTTCTGCCACGCAGTCCACTCGTTCTGGTTATGGTAGCTCTGATGTTGAGCTTACTGACACTTCTGAGTCCTTTGGTCTCCCTGCTACTGCTGATCTTATGTTTGCCCTTATTTCTACTGAAGAGTTGGAGGGGTTGGGACAGATACTTGTGAAGCAATTGAAGAACAGGTACAACGATAACAACGCAAACAAGAGATTTGTTGTTGGTATTGACCGTGCTAAGATGCGTCTCTACGATTGTGAGCAGATGGCACAGGATGACATCCTTGACAGTGGTCAGGATGAAGAGTATAATTACGAAGAAACTACAAAAGAAAAGTTCTCTAAGTTGAAGTTCTAATGGATAGTCTTGTTTATGAGTTGTTTCCTACTCCTGTTTTAAAGGTCAAGTATCCTAAGCACAAAGAACTGCAGAGATTCATTCTTGATAATGTAGATCATTGGAATGAATCTCATTCTGTTACAAATGATTTTAGTAATAGTGTGGTTCATAGTTTCAATAAATCCAATCAATCAATTTGGATGCTACTTGATCCTGAGATTGTAGAATTCAAAGAATTTGTACGAGATGCTTGTGCAGATTTTCTCTACAATATCAAAGGGTATGAGGAAGGAGAAGTCTCTCTGCTTCAGTCATGGGTAAACACCTATCATAAAAGTGGTGGTTTGCCATTTCATACTCATGGTAATTCAGTTGTGTCTGGAACTTACTATGCTTTGTATGATTCAAAAAAACATGAACCAATTAAGTTTGCATCACCAGCAGATGTTCCTGAGACAAGACCTTCTTTGTCTTTTGCTACGGACAAACTAACAAAATATAATACAACCATCGCTTCAGTTCCTTATGAGGAGGGCGATGTATTACTTTGGGACTCTCATCTAAGGCATGGAGTTTCAAATGACGCAGTTGGTGATAGAATCACACTGTCTTTCAATGCCACACCTACCATCATAGACGATGGTCTTTATTCAATGGAGATTAAAAATGGCTTCTAACATCGATACTGAAAAGTACATCGCATTTGTCAACGCTGTCACCAGCGAACCCAGCACTGACTTTGCTACCATGTTCCGTCGTCTTACTGAACTTGAAGCACAGGATGCTGACATGCCCCGACTTCTGACTGCTGCTGTTGGTATCACCGCAGAAGGTGGTGAGTTCACTGAGATCGTTAAGAAGATTGTTTTCCAGGGCAAACCATACGATGAAAGCAACATCGAGCACATGAAGATTGAACTCGGTGATGTCCTGTGGTATGTTGCTCAAGCATGTATGGCACTGGATGTGACCTTTGAAGATCTCATGGAGATGAACTTCAAGAAACTCTCCAAGCGTTATCCTGAGGGAACGTTTGATGTCTATCGTTCTGAGAACCGTGCGGAAGGAGATCGATAAATACTTAGAAAAGTAGTAGAATAGAACAAATGTCGGGGTCTGCAACAGAAACTTACTCAGAAGTTTTGGCACAAGTTTGTTTGGCATATTCTATTGCAGAAAATAAGGCACTAACTTTGGATGAGTTAGTGTCTAAAGATGAATTAAATCAAGACATTATAAGAAAGATCAATAGATACATTGTCACACCAAGAGGTGTGAATCTTTTTGCCAAACGTATTAGTGGTTCTGGTCTATCTTATTCTGGATTTGTAAATTATGTGAAAGGAAATGTTAGTGGTAAACTGAACTGGGTTGATGCTCAGGGCAGAAACATGCAAGAAGTGAAGAAGAGATTTAAAATTACTAGTAAGCACAAAATCTTTAATGATAAGTTATTTTCAAGTGTTGCAGCACCAAACAATCCATATACTGCTTTTGTAAGTGCTGTTGGCGGTTCAGCTAAAACTGACAAGTGGAATCCTGCTGACATCTGGGCAATGAATCTGGAGGGCATACGAGCACTAAACAAACTCAACAAAAGAGTTATGGGTAGAAGTAAAGTATCGGTAGAATATTGTAATCAGTTTTTAGCAAATCAATTTACTGATGGAAATATCATTCCCATCTCTCTAAAGAAACCACAGGCATCTCCACATATTGAAGTAGTTAATAGTAATGAGTATGTTACTAGAATTGCTTTGGGTGGAACTAATAATCCAACTATTGAATATACTTACGGAAATAAAGATGTAAAAATTAATTTTACAATAGAGACAATTCAACTTGCGAAGGGACAGAAGGCATCAACTGCTAGAAGAAATCCAGATTCTGCTAGAGGTAAGGTTGTTCCTGGATCACAAAAGCATATTCGATTGAAGTATCATGTGGATAATAAAAAAATGGAACTAGAGTATGAACAGAGTAAAGTTGGAAAACAAAAGTTTTCATACGCTGCAGCAAAGATGGGAAACATTGGTGC
>Ga0181592_10002119_pt1 | contig 16302 bp, 13 predicted proteins | sample 071ome_20_FD_133755 | JGI IMG/M metagenome (GOLD analysis project Ga0181592, IMG submission 133755) | Coastal salt marsh microbial communities from the Groves Creek Marsh, Skidaway Island, Georgia - 071412BT metaG (megahit assembly) | ecosystem: Environmental > Aquatic > Marine > Intertidal...
CACACGCCTCAATGCCAATTGGCGCGTACTCAGAAATGCAAGTGATGCCAGAAGCTAAATTAGTAAAAGTACCTAAAGAGATTAGTTTTGAAAATGCAGGTGCCATTACTTTAAAAGGTATGACGTGCGAATATTTACTTCATAGAGCATACAAAGTGACTAAAGATGATACAATCCTTTACCATGCTGCAGCTGGTGGTGTTGGTCAAATTTTTTGTCAGTGGGCAAGAGCGATTGGTTGTACTCTAATTGGTACAGTTGGGTCAGATGAAAAAGTAGAGATTGCTAAAAAAAATGGTTGCGACCATGTTATTAATTATTCCACTCAAGACTTTGCCAAAGAAGTTATGGAAATAACAAACGGCAAAGGTGTTGATGCTGTCTATGATGGTGTTGGATTAAGTACTTTTGAAAAATCTTTAGAAGCAATTAAATTAAGAGGGATGTTTTTATCATTTGGTAATGCCTCTGGTATGGTTGCAAATCTTGATGTCAAAAAACATTTAGCACCTAAAGCTATATTTTTTACAAGACCATCCGTTATGCCTTATACAGCTACACGACCTGAATTAGAGCTTTCTGCTGATAGAGTATTTACTGCAATGAAAGAAGGAAAAATTAAAATCGATATTTCTCATAAATATTCTTTAGATGAAGCTCAAAAATCTCATGAAGATTTACACGCTAGAAAACTTCTTGGTCCAGCGATTTTAATACCCTAATTTAGACTGAAGCTTTTGATAATTTCTTTGCACAAAAGAAGCATATTAAAGAGAATCCTATCTTATTAAATAAATCCCCAAAATTATAAATAATTTCCCTTATCAAAGCAGTTTCTACAGAGGCATCAAAAAACGTTATAAACAAACCCAAAGGATAAATTGCCCAGCCATAAAGAACTAATTTTTGCAAAACACCCAGGCATTTTAAGCAATTATTAGTACCGGCATTGTTTTGAGCTGAAACTAGTTTTGGTAAAGTGCTCATAAAAATAAATACAATACCAATCCAACAAGCAAAACCTGCGGCAAACATTGAGTATGCGAACATAATCGGCATCAACCCATTTGAATAGGTACTTTCGGCAAAATAACCCGTTACAATCATTGAAAAATTTAAAGAAAGTGTAAGTATAACTATTGGTTTATTTGTCTTGCTTAACCTAGTTAAAACAAAATAAGTATAAAGCATGATTGGAGTTGCGATTAGCCAAGTGATATATCTATACTCCGTTGGGTAATTGAGATTTTCTTTAGACAAATTTTCTAAAGTAAAAAAATCTCTCATATTAAAATATTCAATAACTGCTAAAGAAGTTGTCAGTATAGCTAATGTAGAAATTGGCTTGTATTCATTGCTTAAACTATATCTCTCTAACACAAAATAAATAGTAGCAGCAATCATGCAAATTAATGCAAATTCAAATGTGTAAGAAGTTGTAATGGCAAAAATGTTCATGTTTATTTGTCCCTTTCTATGTCATCAAAAATATCTAGGTTGGTATAAATTGCTATTACGCCACTCAAAATCATTAAAAATATCAATACTGCAGTAAAAATATCTTTTGGCAAAATGATTGCCAATAAAGCAAGTCCTAAAAAACCTACAGGTGCTAAAGATTTAAAATTCATAATTATTTCTTATATTTTAAAAAATCAAAATCACAACCTTCATCTGCTTGTAAAACAGTGTCATAATAAAGTTTTAAATATCCTCTTTTAATTTTTGGAGCTATAACTTTTGTATTTTTAAGTCTTTTATCCAGCTCACTTTTAGACAAAAGAACATTTAATGATTTATTTTTGACACTTAGTTTAATTTTATCACCTGTTTTTAAAATTGAAAATGGTCCACCAATCGCAGACTCAGGTGCAACATGTAAAATAATTGTTCCAAAAGCCGTTCCACTCATTCTACCATCTGATATTCTGATCATATCTTTCACTCCAGATTTTAATATTTTTTTAGGTATTGGAAGGTAACCAGCTTCTGGCATTCCATAAACTGTCTTGGGCCCAATATTTTTTAAAACTAAAATATCATCTTTTGATATATTTAAATTAGGATCATCAATTTTTTTAGTCATTTCTTTTATATCCTCAAATACAAAAGCTTTACCAGTTTTTTCAAATAGCTTTTTATCTGCAGCTGACCTTTTAAGTATTGCTCCTTTTGGACAAATATTACCAAATAAAGAAACTAAGCCACCTTGTTTTTCAAAAGGTTTATTTTTGGTTCTAATTACATCTTTATCATGAAAGCAATTTGAATTTTCTTTAATAACTGAACTTAATTTTTTGCCTTCAATGTTATATGTTTCTTTTTTAAGTAAACTTTGTAATTCCTTTAGTACAACTTTCATCGCTCCAGCATGATAAAAATCTTCCATATAATAACTTCCGGTCGGTTTTAAATTTACAAGAACTGGAGTTTTGTTACTTATTTGATTAAACTTCTTTAAATCAATTTTAATATTTGCCCTTCCGGCTATAGCTGTCAAATGTACAATGGCATTTGTTGATCCGCCTAAAGCTAACAATACAACCATAGCATTATAAATATCTTTCTCTGTAATTTTTTTTATTTTTTTAATTTTTTTATTTGCAATTTTTGCTGCTATCTCACCAGTTTGCTCTGCAAGTTTTAATCTTTCAGAATAAACAGCTGGAACGCTTGCCGCATCTGGCAGGCATAAGCCCATAGTTTCAACCAAGCACGCAACCGTACTCGCCGTTCCCATGACAGCACATGTTCCTGAACTTGCAGCTAATTTACCTTCTACTTCCTTAATTTTTTTATCTGATATTTCTCCACCTCTATATTTTCCCCAATATCTTCTACAATCTGTACAAGCACCCAAACGTTCATTTTCATATTTGTTTGTAATCATTGGTCCAGCCGGCATTACTACATACGGTTTTCCAGCAGATATCGCTCCCATGATCATTGCTGGTAAAGTTTTGTCACATCCACCAAGTAACACAACCACATCCACGGGCTGAGCTCTAATCATTTCTTCTACATCCATAGACATTAAGTTTCTAAACATCATGCTTGTTGGAGATAGATATACTTCACCTAAAGAAATTACTGGAAAATCAACTCCTAAACAGTTTTGACTTTGAATTCCTCTCTTAAGTGCCTCAATCATTTCAGGAAAATGTCGATGACAACTATTTAATCCACTTGCAGTATTTACTATTCCCACAATTGGTTTGTTAAGTGAGTCCGTTGTATAACCCATTGATCTTGCGAATGAACGCCTTAGATATGATGAAAATTCCTTGTCACCATAATTTGTTAGACTCTTATCTATTCCTTGATCTTTAATTTTTTTTGCCATTAATAAATTTTAAACTTTGTGTATTTGGGAACTAGGTAATCTAATATTCCTAATGATCCACCTTCTCTACCAAACCCTGATTCTTTCACTCCTCCAAAAGGTATTTCAGCAGATGCTAACAACATATCATTAACACCGACCATACCCACTTCTAGATTTTCTGATGCTACATGAGCTCTTTTTAATGAAGAGGTAAAAACATAACCTGCTAGGCCAAAATCTGTACTATTTGCCATTTCAAAAATTTTACTTTCATCAGTAACTTTTATAATAGGTGCTACAGGTCCAAATGGCTCAACGCTTAAAATATTTGCGTTCTCTGGAACATTTTTTAAAACAGTTGGTTCATAAAAAAAACCTTTATTAAATTTTTTACTAGGAGATCCTCCAGTTAAAATTTCAGCACCTTTTTTTTCTGCATCCCTAACTAGTTTATCGATATGATCCAATCCTCTCTTATTAGCTAAAGGACCAACATTTGTATCTGGATCCAATCCATTTCCTAATTTTAATTTTTTTGTGTTTGCTGTAAATTTTTCACAAAATTCATCATAAATTTTTTCTTGAACATAAAAACGTGTAGGCGAAATACATACTTGGCCGCAATTTCTAAATTTAGTGTTTGAGCAAGTAGTAGCGGCGTAATCTACATCTGTATCATCATAAACTAAAACTGGAGCATGACCTCCAAGTTCCATTGAAACTTTCTTGATACCCTCTGCTGCCATTTTTAAAATTTCTTTACCAACTTCTACAGAACCAGTAAGAGAAACTTTTTTGATTATAGGAGATTGAATTAAATATTTTGAAATAAAACTAGATTTTCCAGTAACAAAGTTAACAACGCCTTCTGGTATACCTGCGTCTTGGCAAGCTTTAATTATTTCCATACAAGTTCCTGGAGTTTCACTGGCAGGTTTAATAATGATTGAACAGCCAGCTGCGATAGAGGCCGCAATTTTTCTTGCAGGTAGCAAAGCTGGGAAATTCCAAGCACTAAATGCAGCTACAACACCAACAGGCTCATACCTAACTTGTAAACGAGTATCTTGTGTTCTAGATTCAATTAATTGACCATAAATTCTTTTTGTTTCTTCAGAATACCATTCAAACTGATCAGCAGAAGCTAGAGTTTCTCCTTTTGCCTCAGCTAGCGGCTTTCCAGTTTCAAGTGTCATTGTGTTTGCAATTTGATCTACTCGCTCTCTAATTAAATCTGCAGTTTTTTTTATAATTTTGGATCTTTCCCAGGGAGAAGTTTTTTTCCATGTATCCATTGCTTTTTTTGCAGACAATAAAGCTTCATCTAGCTCTTTTTCAGTTGATGATGGAATTAATCCTAATAACTCTTCATTAAAAGGATTGAATACTTCGACTTTATCTTGAGTGGTATTTGACCACTTTCCATTAATAAAATTTCCTAAATTTTCGTACATTTCAACCCTTTCTATAATTTATATTTTTTGTTTAGCGTATTCTGATTGAACATTCTCACACCAGTTACCTACATTCCAAGAGCCATATGCTCCCATACCGCCTAGCTCGTCTGTTCCACTGTAAACTGGTACATGTACTACAGACAAACCTTTATACTTAAAAGCTTCTTCTAATGTATTTTTAAAATCTTTTGAATTGTAGCCTCCAAAAAAACCTTTAACTCCTTTTACTGAGTTCGCCATTTGAACATAATCAACCTCTACACCATCATTGGTTTTAAATTCCTTGTCATATTGAGCGTATTGTAATCCAGTAATGGCTGCCATTCTTCTATTATCAAAAATTACCACCATCCCTTTTAAACCAAGGTAAACAGCATCGATTAATACCTGCGGATTCATCATAAAAGATCCATCGCCTGTAAAGCTAATAGGATATTTAGGCTTATCAGCTATAGCTGAAGCTAGAATAGCGCTTGATGAAAAGCCCATATATGATGCTCCTGTTTCAGTAAAAGTATCAAAAGGATCCTGGTCTTCTGCAATTTGAAAACCATTCGCTTGAACATCTCCAGCATCAAAAAATTTTACACATTTATTTTTATTTGAAAAATCAACGGCTAACTTGATAGCAGCAGGCTGTGTTAAAACATCTCTACCGAACGCTTCATCCTTAAGAACCTCGTTTGTATAAATTCTATTCTTGAAATCAGACCACTCTTTCTTCTTTTTTCTACAATCTTCAATCCAACTTTGTTTTGTATTAGATCTGTTAATTTTCTTAGTCTCGATTGCTGTATTTAATTGATTTAATATAACACCAATGTCACCATTTAATCCAAGAGTATTATTGTAATGCATCATATCGGCTAGATCGGCATTGATATTAATTACTGCTTCAGCATTTGGATACCCTATGCCTGAACAATCAGATTGACAGACAGATCGAGATCCAATGGAAATTAATAGTTTAGCATTCTGCATGGCAAAATTTCCAGAAATTGAACCTTTGCTGCCACCAACATGCATATTGTTTTCATGAACATCAGGTAAAACACCTAGGCTGCCTGGAGCTAGAACTACAGGTACATTAAGATGTTCAGAAAATTTAGTAAGCTCTTTTGAAAATTTAATACTTCCACCACCGGCTTTAACAACAATATTGTCATATTTATTTATTAATTTTTCAAATTCTTTAATTTGATCTACATTTAAATTATTTTTAACCTCCAAACTGTCTTTGCCAGGTAGAGTTAATAGACTTAAACCTTTAATTATTTTTGGCTGAGTATTAATTGGTAGCATAAAATAAAAAGGTCCAGCTTTATAAGGGTGTTTAGTTTTGAGATAACCTTTTCTCATCCCGTCTCTTATAGACTCAGGGGTATGAAAAACATGAGACTCGGACATTAACGCAGTTATTTTTCCGTAGATATCTTGTTCTCTTTTGGGAACTTGCTGCATATTATAACCTTCACCATATGTCGTCTCATCTCCATATATATGATAAAGCCCCACCCCGTTTGAAGAAGCTGCCAAAGAACCTGCCATCGCTTGCAAGGCTCCAGGACCAATAGAAGTGACAACCGCTGAAACCTCATCATATTGCCATCTCAATGCTGTTGCGGCGTGGGCCATTTCAACTTCATTTCTAAAATTATAAGTTTTGGTAACTCCTTGTTCTTCATAAATTCTTAATATTTCTGCAAAATCAGTTGATCCATGTCCAAAAATTGCAAAATACTTTCTTACATTTTGTTTTAATAAACCAAGGATAATTCCCTCGGACAGAGAAACATCTAAATTATTTGGTAATACGTTTTTATCGATACATTGATTTAAATCATTATTATTTTTTGCAATAATTTTTGCTCTCTGCTCAACTGCTTTTAATGAAGTCATAACTGTGCCTGCTCCTTAAGTTTTTTTTGTTTTTTTACATCTAACATTCTTTTTCTAATTTGAAGGGCTATTGTTAAAATAATTAATGAAAAAAACATTAAACTAACAATAGAACTAAAAAATATTGTTGGATCACCTGCGGAAAGTGACATAGCGGTTCTATATTCATTTTCAATTGTTTTACCTAAAACCATTCCTAAGACTATTGGGGTAACCGGTAATTGGATACGATTAAAAAAATATCCAATTAGACCCATGAGTATCATGACGTTAACGTCCAAAAAAGAATTACGAATTGCATAAGACCCAACTATAACCATTACCAGTATACCAACGCCTAAATGATGAGGTTTTACTTTTAAAATTTTAACAATGTGTTTAATAAAATTAACCTGAAATATAAAAACAACTATATAGGCAATCAAAATAGCTAAATAGATTGAATATACTTGGGGGGCATTTTCAATGAAAAGCATTGGTCCCGGCGATAAACCATGTATTAACAAACCACCTAAAATAATTGCAGTCGCAGGATCACCTGGAATTCCTAATGACAATAAAGGCACCATTGCACCACCGGTTACTGCATTATTTGCAGTTTCAGGTGCTACTACCCCTCCTATGTGCCCTTTACCATACATTTCTTTTTCATCTGGATTTTTTTCAGAATTTTTTGCATGCGAGTATGCTAAAAAGGCAGCGATAGGTCCCCCAGAACCTGGGATAGCTCCGATAGAAGTTCCTAAACCAACACATCTTAACATTAAATTAAAATATTTTTTTAAAAGTGAAAAGCTTGGCAATTTTGTTTTGACAATATCTACATCAAAATTAGTTTTATCTTCCTTGTTTAATCTAAAATGAAATACCTCTAGAATATGTGGAACAGCAAACAATCCTATCATTGCTACTAGTAAATTAACTCCTTGCAACATTTGAGTATTGTCAAATGTAAAACGTGAAATACCCTCTATTTCATCCGTACCAATTGTCATTAACATCAGTCCAAGTACTCCAGCGACTAAACCTCTAAACAAAGATCTTTCGGAAAGACCGCAAATTGTTGAAAACCCAAACAATACAAGCATAAAAATTTCAGCGGGTCCAAACTTAATTGCAAATTGTGAAATAAAATCAACCAAGATAATCATAATAACTAAACTTGCAAAACCACCAATTGTTGAAACAATAACAGCAGTGCCAAGGGCAATGCTAGCATCGCCTTTTTTTGTTAATGCATAACCATCTGCAACTGTTGCAGCTGCTGAAGGGGTTCCTGGTATACCAATTAAAATTGCTGAGATAGAGCCACCTGTCATACCTCCAATATAAGTTGCTAATAACAGTGAAATTCCAGTTACAGGCTCCATCGTAAATGTAAATGGCAACATCAAAGCTAAAGCCATTGAATAAGTTAGACCTGGAATTGCTCCAAAAATAATTCCAGCGAATGAACCAATTGCAATTGCAATCATAACTTCATAAGTTCCAATTAAACCGAGTGCTGTAATTAAATTTTCCATTAAAAAAGCTCACCTCTTGGTAAAGAAGATTTTAAAAGAATGATAAATATAAAATAAATCATTCCAGTAATTGTTACTGGAAATAAAAAATTTAACTTCCAGCTTTTTTCATTCAGTAAAAATCTAGTAATAAAAAAAACAATTATTGGTGTGGAAATTAAAAAACCAAAATATCTTAACAGATATGAATAAGAGACAAAAACAACTATACAAAAAAATATATTTCTAAATTCATTTTTTTGTAAAGGTTCAGCTTGATTTTTTGGAACATAACCAACTTTATATTGATATAAAAAAACTATTCCTAAAATACTCATGCATAACCCTAAAAAAAATGGAATTGTTCTTGGGGTATTTGCAAAGCTACCAAGATCACCCTCTATTTGTAAAAAAACTAAAACTAACCAAATGAGTGAGAAAGCAAGAACACCTAAACCGAGGTATAGATAAAACTTGCTTTCTCTCATTTGAAAATTTATTTAGCTTTTTTTGCTAAACCAAGATCTTTCATAAGTTTCTTGATTTTTTTATCGTCCTTAGCAATTTGCTTACCAAAATCTTTAGAATTTAAGTAATTAATTGTAAAGCCGATTTTTTGAGATGCAGCTTTAAATTCTGCACTCTTTGCATAAGCTTCAGCTGCTTTTTCTAAAGCTGCAATTTGAGCCTTAGGAGTTCCTTTTTTAGCTGCTAAACCTCTCCACATAGTTACATCAACTTTTTTGTAACCAAGTTCCTTCATTGTAGGAATGCTAGAGTCTGAAGCAATTCTTTCCTGACTAGTAACAGCTAACATTTTTAACTGTCCAGCTTTATGGAAAGATCTAAATTGACCAGGCCATTGAACAGCCGCATCAATTCTTCCAGCTAAAAGTTCTGCAGGTGCTTTACCTTTTCCATAAGGAATATAAGTAACTTTAGCGCCTAAAGCATCAAAGATAATAGCAGATGTAAGGTGTGTAAACGCACCTTTACCACTGATACCAACTTTTAATTTTCCAGGGTTCTTTTTTGCATAATCAGCTAATTCTTTAACAGAATTAAATGAACCTGATTTTACAGCAAGAACTGGAACTTCAATTGACATTGCTGCAATTGGAGTGAATGCTTTATAATTGAATGCAGTTCTACCTCTATAGTGAGATGTGCTCACAGAGTTAGAATTCCAAACAATATCATATCCAGATGCAGGTCTAGATTGAATATATTTATATCCAACAGCTCCTCCACCACCTGGTCTAGAAACTGGTACAACAGCTCCACCTAGTTCTTTTTCAAGACCTTGTGCAACTAATTGACCAACGCTTTTTGCAGTTCCACCAAATAAAACAGTCATTTCGATAGTTTTACTTGGAAATTTTGAATGGCTTCCTGCAAACGAATTTGTAGAAGCGCCTGCGAACAATAAAGTAATCGCTGCTAACGCACCTACAATTTTTTTTGTTATTTTCATTTTTCCCCCTTGTGTTTAGTGCAAATCATTCAATAATTTATTTATTAATTGATATTGCGACTTCCGTTTTGTTTTTTCTCCTTAAGAGCATTTAAAATCTTTTCTGGTGTTGCCGGTAACGACTTAATCCTCACTCCAATGGCATCATAAATAGCGTTCATGATTGCAGGAGAAGTTGGTACCATAGCGGGCTCACCTATTCCTTTAGCTCCTAAAGGGCTTAGAGGATCTGGATCCTCAACAATTTTTGATGTAACTTTTGGAACATCCAAAGAAGTTGGTAAAATATATTTTGCAAAACTTCCTGATTTTGTTCTTCCTTTATCTAACTCATAATTTTCCATTAAAGCTTGTCCTACTGCTTGAACAACACCGCCCTCGATTTGTCCCTCAACACCTTTTGGATTAATTGCTTTTCCAACATCATGACAAGCCCAAATACCTAAAAGTTGAACTTCACCAGTTGCAGTATCTACTTCCACTTCTGCCACCTGTCCTCCAAAAACATATGCTTGCCAAGGTCGACCAGAGCCATCCACTGGATCTAATCCAGTATGATGCGATGTATAATTCTCTCCAGCAACAGGAATAACGCCATATTTTTTTTTACAAATATGAATTGCTTCGCTCATTTCCATTTTATAATTTGTACCTTCGCTCCAAATTTCTCCATTATGTGCCTTGATGGTGTTTGCTTCAACTTTCCATTCTTTAGCCATCACATCAAATAATTTTTGTCTGGCTCCTCTGCATGCTAACGCAACTGCATTTCCAATCATGTAAGTTTGTCTCGTTGCTCCAGCATGTGCAGCTTCTGGGCTTCTTGAGGTATCGTTTTCACCAATCATCACATTTTCGGGTTTGACACCAAGTTCATCGGCTGCAACCTGAGCCAATACTGTCAAAATTCCTTCACCAATTTCAGTTACACCAGTAGAAATTTTAGCTGAACCTCCATCATCTATTTCCGCCCAAGCCCCAGCTTGATCCATTGCAGCAGTTCTCGCAATTCCGTACCAAGCCGCAGCAACACCTCTGCCTCTTTTTTTTGTTAAACTCATCTGTTTACCCTTTTGCCGTTACCATTACTTTTTAATCTAGCTCCTAATTCGCATGCATCGCGGTTATCTTTGCTAAAAGTATCTTTTCTAATTTGGCCTCTTGATTGTGGAGGACCTTTTTCCCAATTAGATAATTTTTCAAGTTCATTTAAAACTGTATTGATGCTTGCAGAATTTAATTCTTGTTTAGTATGTGTTAGGTTACCTTTAACAAAAGCATTAATTCTTCTAATTTCAAAAGGATCCATTTGTAATTTTTCTGCAGCAATATCTAACATCGACTCAGTTGCAAATTCTGTTTGCAAGGCTCCAAAGCTTCTAAAGGCTCCACTAGGAGTATTGTTTGTATAAACTCCTCTTGTATCCATTTTTAAATTTTCAATATTGTATGGCCCAGCTCCGAGAATTGCCGCTTTTCTCATTACCCCTTCAGTTGAACATCCGTATGCCCCACCATCAGCGAGCATGCTAATTTCTACTGCGAGTATTTTACCTTCTTTAGTTAAACCCATTTTATATTTTGTACGACTTGGATGTCTTTTGGCTGTAGACACAATGTCTTCTTCTCTTGTCATAACGTATTTTATTGGTTGTCGAGTTTTTGTTGCAAGTAAAGCTAACATACCTTGGTAAATCATATCTTCTTTTCCACCAAATCCTCCACCCACTGGAGACATTATGAATCTAACTTTATGAATTGGCAAATTCATAATTTTTGCCATCATATGACGATGATGAGTTATGTTTTGACTAGGGGAAACAATGGTCAAAACTCCATCTTGATCAACGTAAGAAACTCCAGCCATAGGTTCTAGGTAGGCATGTTCAACAGGTTGAGTTGAGAATTCATCTTCAATAATTAAATCTGCTTTCTTAAACGCCTCCTCTGTATTACCTTTTCTGATTGGAATATGCTTAACTAAATTTGTTTTATAATGTTCGTGAATTAATATTTTTTCCTTTAAAGCTTCTTCTGGATCATAAATAGCAGGTAAATCTTTGTACTTAATTTTAATAGCATTGATCGCATCCCGAGCCTGCTCAACAGTATCAGCAGCAACTGCAACTATTGCTTCCCCAACATATCGTACCTTGTCTTTAGCTAATACTGGTTGATCTTCTATGAATACCCCAAAATTATCAATGCCGGGTACATCATCACAAGTGACTATTCCTCTAACACCATCAATTTTTTTCGCTTTAGTTAAGTCTATATTTAAAATTTTAGCATGGGGTCGGTCACTACGTAAAACTTGCATATGAAGCATGTTAGGCAACTTCATATCCGCTGCATATTTCAATCTACCTGTAACTTTGCTCGGTGCATCAATCCTTTTAACATTAGCTCCAATAAAAGAATTTTTTGGCTTTTCATACTCATCGAAAACTTTTTCTGATTTCTCTTTATTAATGACATCTCTTGCCATTTCAACAGCATCAAAAATTTTTTGATATCCTGTGCATCTACAGATGTTACCGCCCATCTCTTCTTTAATCTGCTCTAGATTTGCTTTTGGGTTGTTTCTTAAAGTTGATGTTGCAGCCATAACCATTCCTGGAATACAAAAACCACATTGGCTAGCTCCAGTAGCACAAAAAGCTTTTTGAATATGAGACATTTGTTCAGGATTTCCAAGGCCTTCAACAGTTTCTATTTTTGCACCGTCTGCTTTTGCAGCGGGAACTAAACAACTTTTAACTAATTTGCCGTTAATGAATACAGAACATGTTCCACATTCTCCTGCACCACATCCTTCTTTAGTTCCCGTTAAATCAAGATCTTCTCTTAAAAAATCTAATAATCGGTAATGCGAAAATGTCGTTTTTTTTATTTTTCTTCCATTGATAGTAAGTTTTAATTCAAGATTAGGCATGTACAGTCTCCAAGTTTTGTTTAACTTTATTGTCAAATTTTTGTATTTCTTCATCAATATTATTTTTGCCTAGAGATTTTAAAATTGAACGAATGATAAAGTTTTGTAAAACTTCTGTTCTATATTCTCTTCGTGATCTTGATTTTATTACATTCAAATCTAACATAGAGGCGGCATAAATATTATTTTCATCTATGGATTTTCCTTTTAAAAATTTTTCTGTCTTTAATAATCTTGTAGGCACTTCGCAAACACCACCAACTGCAACTCTTACATCTTGAAAAGTGTTTTTATTAACTTTTACAAGGGAAGCTACGCATACAGTTGATATGACCAAAGATCTTCTATGACCAACCTTTTCAAAACAAGCGCCGTATCCATCAGTATTTTCAAGCTCAAAGTCTACTAATAGATCATTATTTTTCAAAGCAACTTTGTTTCTTCCCTTTACAAATTTTTCTAAAGGCATTTTTTCTTTTACTATTTTTTTATTTTTAAATCTTGCTACAGTAACTTTTGTATTTAATGTTAGTAATGCTGGCATCCCATCTCCTGCTGGAGATGCATTAACAATATTTCCTCCAATAGTTGCAAGTTCTCTTATTTGGTCGTCTGCAAACCAAACTGAGACTTGAGGTAATACTTTTAAACTTTTTCTGATCTTTTTATCCAGAAATAATTTTTGATAATTAGTTGCAGCACCCATTAGAATTTTTTTTGATCCAAATTTAAAAGTATTAAGTTCTTTAATTCGACTAACATCTACAACATTTTTTAAAAAAACATCTCCGCCTCTTCCCTCTCTGGCCCAAGGTAAAATATCCGTGCATCCAGCTACGATACGACAATCCTTAACCTTTGAGGTAAGTTCAAAGTATTCTTTGAGTGTCTTGGGTATAAAATAATTGTCGTATCTAAGCATAAATTACTAAGCTAATCTTTGATCGTTTCTAACTACAACCTTGATTGCGTCTTCGATCCTTTCTTTGGTATATTTCAATCCAGTTTCCAAATCTTTCATTGGAAAAGTATGAGTATGAATCAACTTTGCATCGAATCTTTTTTGAGCCATTAAAGCCATAGCTCTATGACACGCAGATTTACCTTCTCCTCGCGTTGCAAAAATATATGCGTTATTTCTAACTAAGTTTGCTATATCAACGGTTACTGGTTTTGATGGAAAAGCAGCTAAACCGATTTTACCACCTCTTCTAATCATTGAAGATGCGTCGTTAATTGCATTTTCTGCACCTGAGCATTCCAGGACATAATGTGCTCCAACTCCACCCGTTAACTCTTTTACTTTTTTTACAGCGTCTTCATTTCTCACATTTATTACGTGAGATGCACCGAGTTTTTTTCCTATTTCCAATCTATTATCTCTAGTACCTGTTAAAATAACTTCAGCACCAAGTGAACTAGCTACTCCAACTGCACATAAACCGATTGGTCCTGGTCCTGTAATAACAATAGTCTGACCGGCATATAAACCGCCCATTACATCTAAAGTGTACATACTGGTACCTGCGGTTACACATAATGTTGCTTCTTCATCGGACATATCATCAGGAACTTTAACTAATGTTTGAGTTCGATTTGTCATATACTCTGCAAAGGCACCGTCTGTTGTAAAACCATTAGCCTTATGTCCTCTGTCAGTATAGCTATAATTTAAACAAGAAGTGTACCAACCTTTTCTACACATTTCGCATCTACTACAACCTGCGTGAATTTCTACACAAACTCTATCACCAGGTTTAAATTCGTGAACACCCTCTCCTAACTTCACCACTGTACCCATTGCTTCATGGCCAAAAGTAAAATCTTTATTAAAAGGTAACTCTCCATTTATCATTGCAGGTAAACCGTGAGACATAATTTCTAAATCAGTTGCGCATATTGCTACTGCATCAATTTTTAAAAGAACCTCACCTTCTTTTGGTTCTGGTATAGGTTTTTTCTTTATTGAAATATTATTTGGATCATTCAGTACCCAAGCACCCATTTCCTTTGGTATTTCAAATTTTTGGTTGTGACCCATCATACTCTCATCACGCGGCATGTTTATCTCCTTTTTTTCTAGTTTTTTTAAAGTATTTTCCAATTTCAAGGGCAGAAAATTTCACAGAATTTTTAATTTTTTCTAAATATTTTTTATCAGTTGTTATTTTAAATTTTGGAGACGAGCAGCTAACAGAAGCAAAAGGTCTTTGCTCATCATCAAAAATAGGATAGCCAACACAAAAAACACCTGGCTGAAACTCTTCATCATCAGTAGCAAATCCATTTTTTTTAATTTTTTTTAATTCATTGGTCAAAAGATTAATATTCGTAATTGTATGATTGGTAAATTTCTCTAATTTTGCTTTTAAGATTTTTTTTTGACTTACTTCACTCATATAAGCTAACATCGCTTTACCTGATGCCGTTGCATGAAATGCATTATCTTTGTTTAAGAAACCATGGTCAACTCTAACTGGATGGACAGACTCTAGCATACTTAAAGTTATTAGTTTTGTTCCTTCAAATGAAGCAAGGTGAACAGCTTCGCCAGTAGTATCATTAATTTTTTTAATAAAAGGTTCGGCAAAATTTATAAAAGAGTTAGCATTTAAATCTATAACTTCGCCAAATTTCTTTAATTTAGATCCAAGAAAATATTTTTTTGATTTTAAATCTTGATACAAATAACCTTGATCACATATAGTTGATAGCATGTGATGAGCAGCAGATTTTTTAAACCCCAAATGATCACAAATTTCTTTTAGACTAATTCCTTTTCTAGAATCAGACTCCAAGAAATAATCCAAAGTATTTAGAGTTTTAGATATAGATTTAACAGACATGCTAACAAAATAAGTAGAGATCTATAGTTTGTCAATGATAAATATAAGTTTATTATTGATAAACATTAAAGTTTGTTAATAAGAAACTCAAATTCACAATAAATAAATGAAAAAAGTAAACCAAAGGTTGAATTAGAAATTTAAAAATTCAATGAATGCGCGAATTGAAATAACTATTAAAAAAATACCAAATATCTTACTTAATAAATCTTTATTAATAGAATGTACAAGTCTTGCCCCAATGGGTGCCATGGTCATAGTAACTGGCACAAAGACTAGAAAACCAGGAATGTTTACATATCCAATAGATAATGGTGCAGAAAAATTTGAAAACATAAATCCACTAAATGCCATTGATGATGCACCAAAAATTGAAATAATAAAGCCGATTGCTGCAGATGTACCAATTGCTTCTCTAATTGGATATCCAAATAATCTCATGAAAGGGACTCCTAAAGACCCTCCCCCAATTCCAAGGGGTACAGACATAAAGCCCATAAATAAACCTGTTAAACTTTTAATTAGAGGTCCAACATTTTTTGGTTTTTCTCCCATTTTTTCTCTAATGAAAATAAAGAATAGACCAACACAGAATGAGAAAATTGAAAATATCAATAATAGTTGAATAGTTTTTAATTGGGTTGCCATAAAAGTTCCAATAAAAATTCCAATCACAACAGAAATACCAAAAGATTTAATTAAATTAAAATTTACAGCTTTAAATTTATAATGGGTTTTAGCAGACATAATCGAAGTGGGTATTATAATTGCTAAAGATGTCCCTAAAGATAAATGCATAATAATATTTGGGTCAAACTCTAGAATTGAAAAGGCATAATATAAAGCAGGTACCATTAAAATTCC
>Ga0181592_10002122_pt1 | contig 16288 bp, 7 predicted proteins | sample 071ome_20_FD_133755 | JGI IMG/M metagenome (GOLD analysis project Ga0181592, IMG submission 133755) | Coastal salt marsh microbial communities from the Groves Creek Marsh, Skidaway Island, Georgia - 071412BT metaG (megahit assembly) | ecosystem: Environmental > Aquatic > Marine > Intertidal zone...
ATCAGAGACCACGAACATCACAGGAATCACTGTGTCTGTTCTGGGGACGAAAGGAACCATCGGTGGCACATTGGTCGATCACTACGGTAAAGTCTATTCTGGACCTCCAGAAGGCGCAGGAAATGGCGGTACGACTTTCTACGGAACTCTCGTGGGTCGAGCGGCGGAGGCAATCACTTCTGACTTTGCTAATCACGCAGGATATGCTGATTATGCTAGGTATGCCAAAACTGCAGGTTTTAGACCCGGAGAGACGAATGATATTAAGGGAGATGATGAAGCGTTAGAACCTAAAAAATATGAAACTATTTTCCCTTTTATCGAAACTCCACCGGATGCACCAGAACCGACAACGGAACTTATTGCTCCACACTTGGCAGTGAGTAACTTTGCTATTCGTAAGGTAATTGTGGATACGGACATCGAAGATCCAAACTCTCTCGTTTCTAAGATTCTGAAAACAGACGATTACAAAGATCTGTTTGACCGTGATCCAACGATTGATGAGATTCGTTCTAAGTTAAGAGATGAAGCGAATTTCAATAACAAAGAGTTTACGGGAAATTTAGTATCAGAAGGTCTTTTATCTTCCGATTATGCAAAAGCAACGGCAGGAAAATTGGGAAGAACTTCTAATCGTTCACCTCAAAAGAAATTTGGAATTACTCCTTTAGGCAATAATCCTTCAGACGTTAAAAGCAAGAGATTTATAGTATGATATATTTACCTGATCCGATTTATAATCCAAACTTTTTTTCTGACATAACTGCGAACACGCAATTAGCAACGGGAGTGCCTATCGTAAAATTTTTAGGTGCCCGTGGAAGTAGAGTTCAGTTTGAAAGAATCAAGACGGATAAAAAACAGTTAGCAAGAAATTTATACTTACATGCAGAACTTATGAAAAAAACTCTTTTAACCTCAGAGTTTAGCGAACATAGACTTACGGTTGCAGAAGGAGTTTATGTTCCTGCGGAAAAAGAAACAGTCACACCTGATTCTACTAACGATTTAAAACAAACGGGCAGAGCGGTAGTATACCAGTTATACGGTGTTAATGGAAAAATAGATTTTTCAAAATCATTTGACTTAGCAGTTTTTTGGAAAGATTATTGTGACTACAATAAAATCATTTTAGACTACGATACTTATGATCCGAACGGAGAAATTTCTTGTCAGATTGTAGTAGAAATGCCTAATGTACCAGAATCGTTTGATATTTTTTTCGGCAGAAAAGTAGAAACACGATTTAATACAAAACTACAATCTCAAAACGAATTGGTTGAGATTTTAGTATAAATAAAACTATGGCAAAAATACTATCAACAGAAGACGGTGATCTCCAAAAATCTGCTCTTACAACGAGTAGAAAAAGAGTATATACCGATTTAGATTTGTCGTTTGCTGTTAATACGGCAACTGGTGATGTTTTTAAAAAGAAAGATGCTAATGCTGTTAAACAAGCAGTGAGGAATTTGATCCAAACAAATAAGTTTGAAAAACCTTTTAGACCAGATTTTGGTGCTGATATAAGATCATTACTATTTGAACTTGCGGACGATGACACTGAAGATGAGTTAAGAGAACAAATTCGAGGAACTTTGTTGAGATATGAACCCAGAGCAGCGATAAAAGATTTATATGTACGTTTTGATTTAGATAAAAATGCAGTATCAGTTAAACTAGAATTTGGTATTTTAAGCACAGATGAAAACGTTGTATTAGAAACTACAGTTAACAGGTTAAGATAAATGGCAACAACTATTACTAGTACAAGTCTAGATTTTAATTCTATACGAAATAATTTAAAAAGATGGTTAGAACAAAAACCTGAATTTGCTGATTATAATTTTGAAGCATCAGGTTTGTCTAACTTATTAGATGTTCTTGCCTATAATACACATTATAACGGACTTACTGCTAACTTTGCATTGAACGAATCGTTTCTGAGTACTGCTCAATTACGATCTTCAATTATTGGTCTTTCTACTGCTATCGGATATATTCCTAACTCAAAAGTTTCGTCCAATGCCACTATTAACGTTACTGCATCAGGGTCCGCAACAACAGGCACCGTTCTTTCTTTGCCTACCGGAACAAAATTTACCACAGTTGTAGATGATATCACATATACATTTGAGACGACAAAAGAATATACTGCTCGTAAACAGGGATCGGATCCATATACGTACACGTGGGAAAATGTTGTTATTAGAGAAGGCACGGAAAAACAAAAAACGTTTATTGCTGGTCCTTATACTGAAACAGATTCATACATTATTCCCAACGAAGATATGGACATTAATACTGTAGAAGTAAAAGTTGGAGCAACAGAAAAAACTTTTTACAATGTGTCAACTGTTTCTGAACTAAATCAAAATTCACGTATTTTTATTCTTAAAGAAACGCCTAATGGTTATTTTGAACTTGCTTTTGGTAATGGCGCTAGTCTTGGTGAAGTCCCTGATCCCGGAGATAAAATTGTTGTAACATATAATTCTACTGCTGGCGAAGCAGCAAATGGTGCCAGAACTTTCACTACAACGGCATCTATTCCCAGCGGGGGCACACCAAGTCTTATTTCATTAGTTCCGACAACAATCTCTATTTCTTCTGGGGGAGCAAACAAAGAAGGCATTGAGTCAATTAGAAAAGCAGCACCATTTCTTTATGCAACACAAAACAGAATGGTCACAGCAGAAGATTATTCTGCTCTTATAAGAAGGAATTTTTCTAGTCAAATATCTGATATTCTTTCGTGGGGAGGAGAAGATAATATTCCTGCACAGTTTGGGGCAGTTTATGTTTCTATTACACCTTCTCCGACTGAGACTTTGAAAGCAGAAATAAGAGATTTAGTTAAAAATTTAGCAATAGTTTCTTTTGATGTGGTTTTTGTAGATCCTATAACAACGTATATTGAAGTTAATTCTACTTTCCAATATAACCAAACACTATCATCTTATGCAACAGTTCCTGAAATAGAACAGGTTGTCAAAGACGTTATTAGTTCTTATCTAGACACTGTCACAGATGAATTTAGTGAAACGTTCAGAAAATCAAACATGTTAACTTTGGTCGATGCATCAGATCCGGGCGTACTATCAAGTCAAGCAACCATTAAAATGCAACAAAGATTTTCGCCAACATTATCCGTTCCTAAATCATATGAATTGGTTTTCCCCGCTTCTATTACTTCTCCCAGAGACGATGAGTTTGTAATTTTGTCTACTGAATTCATTTACAACGGTTTGACGTGTACGTTAAAAAATAAATTAGGAAGCAACGTGTTGCAAGTTATTTCAGTAACTAGCGGTAGAGCAGTAATTGATAATATTGGTAGTTATAACCCTAGTCTAGGAACAGTTTCTATTACAGGGTTTGAACCATCAGCAGTTGTTTCTAATGAGATCAAAATATCTGTTATTCCTTCTAACCAAGGTAGCGTTTCAACAAAACGCGAAAATAAATTAGGAAAAGATATTACAACTATCACAGTAGATGCTATCGAGACTACGACTCTATAAATAAAAATTTTAAATGGATTAAAAAATGGCAGCGGTAGTAACAACAGAATTTGTAACACAACTTATCAAAGATTCTAAAAAATCTTTTGATGGAAATCTGTATATTGGATTAGGAAAATCAACAACGTGGGGCGTTGGTGATACACCAGAAACCCCGTTAACCACTTTTGAATATGCAAGAGAAAGTAGAGGAAGAATTCAACATGTTAAAATTGTAACAGGTGTTGCCGCTGCAATTCCTAGACAAGATTGGACCTCACAAGAAATATATGTCGCATACGATGATTCGGATCAGGCAGATATCCCTTACGTAATGAATTCTAACTATGAGGTATTTCTCTGCACACAACAAGGAGTAAATAATGATGGTGTTGTTATTCCTAGTACAGTGGAACCTACAAAAGCACAACTTACTTTTTCTTCGCCTAATATTTTAGCAGGAGAAAATATTCTAAGAACTGCTGATTCTGGCGCTGCAACTGACAGGGGTTATGAATGGCGATATTTATTTACAGTCAGTCAAGAAGCAGTAAATCGGTTTTTAACTTTAAATTATATTCCTGTGTTTACTTTTGAGACAGATCCACAAGACGAAGATGTACAAAGTGAACAGTTTGAAATTCAAGGGATTTCACAAGATGGTCAAGTTTTAAGTGTTTTGGTGGAAGACGGTGGAGTAGGATACAGTTCTCCTACCGCTACAATTCAAGGTAACGGATCTGGCGCAATTGCAGAAATTAATGTTGTATCTCAAGAAATTCGTTCAGTAGTTATTTTAAGCAATAATCATGGATCGAATTATGACGTTGCTTCTGTTGCAGTTGATGATGGGGTTATTCCTACCGAAACTGCTACGTTGAGATGTATTATTGGACCAAAGGGTGGAATTGAAGCAGATCCGATCAAAACTTTAAAAGCATCAAATTTAATTGTTACTACCGATTTTGAAGATGATGAGTTCAGTACTTTATTGACAGAAAACGACTTTAGACAAGTTTGTCTTTTAAAAGATCCATTAGCGTATGGTACATCTAATCCTTTCAGTGGATTCACTAGTGCGGGAAATCGTGCTCTTATTACGCAAGGTGGAGAACCTCAAATGAATGTCGATTCTATAATTGAAGGAACAGTAAGTGGTGCCAAAGCAATCGTTGATTTTCATGACACTGTTAACAATTACATCTATTTTCATCAAGAGAAAACTACCGGATTTGCGAATTTTCAACAAGGAGAATCTATCGGAAACGGTACTTCTAATGCTGATATTTTGAACAATGCTTCATTTATATTAGAACCGGGTGTTGACGTATATTCGGGCGAAATACTATACATAAATAATATTACTCCGATTGCTCGAGATCCAAACCAAACAGAAGATATTAAGATAATTATAACGTTCTAAGGGACCTAAAATGCCTACACCTTTTAATTCAAACACTTTCAGGGATGACTATAATGATGACTGGATAGATTCAGCCGGTTATCATAGGATATTGTTCAATAGTGGGCGAGCACTCCAATCAAGAGAACTAAATCAGTTACAGACAATTATTCAAGAAGAAATTACTAGATTTGGTAAAAATATTTTCAAAGAAGGAGCAGCAGTTTCCAAAGGATTAATGGAAATTGATAACAATTATCGATATGTTCGAGTAACTGGAAACGGGGTAAATGCTATTACACCGGGGTTTCTTCTGACAGGTGATAGTTCCGGTGTCACTGCAAGGGTTATTCAAAACGTTGTGTTAGGTTCTAATGAATCTCGTCTTTATATTCGATACACAGGAAGCGGATCTGCGACTCCAGCAGAAACAGAAACACAATTTGTAACTAGTCCTACTCCTGAAACTCTTAACGGAGGTATTTACACGGTAGGCGGAAATTCTACTGATGTTGGCGCGGGAGTTCGTATTACAGTAGACTCCGGAGATTTTTTTGCTGGCGGAAGATTTGTCTATGCTCCAAAACAACAATTAATTCTTTCTGCAACCACTAGAACCTTTTCTGGTACGGTTGGTTTTAAAATTGAACAAGATGTTATCACAATCAACGACACTACTGCACTTTATGACAATACCGGAGATCAACCGAACGTTGCTGCTCCCGGCGCAGATCGTTGGAGAATTCGTCTGACTTTGGTAGACAAAGCATCTATTACGGCAAGTGATTCTTTTATATTTTTGTGTCGCATAGTAAATTCTAAAATTGTTGAACAAGTCGATGAATTAGATAATTACAATATTATTAACGACATGATGGCAAGAAGAACTTATGAGGAATCCGGTAATTATCTTGCTGAACCTTTTCAGTTAACATTTGAAGATGATGACAGTACTGATTCTGACATCTTTGCCGTTATTGGACCCGGACTTGCATATGTTCGAGGATATAGGGTAGAAAATCAATATCCTAAAAAATTAAAAATTAAACGCCCACAAAAAGTAGAAACGATTACTAATGAATTTGTAGCGGTTGATTATGGCTCTTATGTTCTTGCTAGTGGAACTTTGAATTATGAAGATTTTGCCCCGACTACTGGGGAAGTAGAAGTTAATCTTTATAACGTCAGTAATGTTATTCAAGGTACTGCTCACATTAAAAGCATTGAAAAACAAGACGCAAACACATGGAGAGTTTATTTAAACAATATAACCATAGATGCTGGCAAAGATTTCGATGATGTTACTAAAATCGGTGATACGACAAGTACCACATTTAACATTGAAGCAGGAAGATTATATGAAGCAAAGAAACAAACAAATTTATTTGCTCTTCCACAAATAAGACCTTCTTCTTTAAGCAATTTTGAATATACTTATCAAAGAAGTTATCAGGTTTCTGCATCAACGGGACAAGGCGGTGGTCTTGCTGCAGGTGAAAGTTATGCTGATGAGACCCTTTGGTTGGTAACAGACGCTGCTGGTGCTATTGAAACGGCCGCAACTATTACTGATGAAGGTGCAACTTTTGCGTTGAGCGGAACCGTTGGTTCTGGTCCTTTTACCGTTGTTGCTAACATCAACGCGGACGGTGTAGAGCGTAGAACAAAAACTAGACTTCAAACTACGTGTACTGGAACTTTGTCGAGCGGTGTTCTTGCTCTTACAGACACTTCTGGTGGACCTAATAACGGACAAGTAATTTATGATGCTTATGATGTTATATCTGTTGTAGACAATTCTGGTTTAGATGTTACTGATGCATTTTATCTAGACAATGGTCAAAGAGATACTCATTACGAGCAAGCATCTGTTATACAAAAACCCAATACTGCTACAACCGGGACTGTTACTGTCACGTTCAGATGGTTTAAATGGTCGAACGATAAATTTGCGGGAGATCCTACTCCGGGCGTTTTCTTTGATGTTCAATCTTATGGCAACATCGATTATACAGAAATTCCGCAACACAAATTATCAGACGGTACAATTATAAGTTTGAGAGATTATCTTGATTTTAGAGGAAAATTAACTGCAACAAACATCCTACAAAATCAAACGCCTATTAATGCACAACCAATCTCTTGTACTGCTTCATACTATTTGTCTCGTGCTGACAAACTCATTGCTACTGAAGATGGCGAGTTTGAAATTCTTATGGGACAACAAGCAAGGGAACCCTTGTTTAAAAAGACCCCAGATAACGCATTAGAACTTTATAAAATTGTAATGAATCCTAATACTTTGAGTCCAGAAGATATTAATACAACGTTTATAGAACATAAACGATATACTATGGCAGATATTGCTAAGTTAGAAAGAAAACTGGATGCACTAGAAGAAAGTTACACTCTTTCTTTTGCAGAACTTGAAGCAAAATTAGAACCAAAACTTGATGAAGCAACGGGGACTCCTGTTCCAGATACCGGAAGACAAATTGATGATTTTACTGATCAAACAGGATCGTTAACGACACACGAAGATTATTGTGCCTCAATCGATCCAGAAAATAAGTTATTGCGTCCTTGTTTCGACGGTAACAATTTAAGATTAGTATATCGTCCAGATGATGGCAATTCTTGGACTTCTAAAAATGTTCTTATAAAAGGAGACAATGCTTACGTCAACCATACAGAAACATCATGGATTGATCAACCACTTGCAACCAGATCCGTTTCTATTAATGCTAACTCGAAAATAGATTACATCGGAAATCTTATATTATCTCCTTCTACTGACGAATGGAAATCAGAACAAATAGGAACCAGAGCAATTCCGGGAGGAAATCGGTTAGACACAAAAGAAGCACTTTTGTTTAATTCGTGGCAATGGAACTGGGGTGGGCGAGCAATCGAAGACCTTGAAATAGATCCATCATTAGTATCTAAAAGAGGACGTGCTGGTATTATTGCTAAACCTAGAAATATAAGTCTAAGAGCTAGGCGCAGACTTGGTGGCACAGGCGGACATGTGAATCGCGTAGTTAGTAGCGAAACTATTAGAACCGTTAATAACAGGGGAAGAGTGCTTGACGTTGCAATTATTCCTTGGATTCGTTCACGTAAAATTTATTTTAAAGCAACTGGACTAAAACCAAACACTACGTTTATTCCGTTTTTTGATGGATTAAACGTTTCGATTTGGTGTAAAGAAGAACCATTTGTTCGTTTTTCGGACGAAACAACTGCAACTGATATAGGAAACCAAGGGCAGCAATATAATAGTGGACATCCAGATGGTCAAGGAACATTGACAACTGACGGAAATGGTGAAGTAACAGGATCTTTCTTTATTCCTAATGTTCCTCCAACTTTTTATACAGGATCTATTGGTGTTCCTACTGGAATTGCAGCAGGCAGCATTGGTCTTAGATTTAAAGCAGGTAAAAAAGAATTTAAATTATTAGACATTAATGTTCCTGATCATAATCAGGCAGGTAGTTATGCAATTGCTACTTATGATGCATCCGGAATGATTGATACTAGAAAAGATGGCATGACTACAACTAGAATGCCTAAAAAAATCAAACAACAAGAAAGCAAAATTCGAAGACCTTATAATGTATCTGAATTAAAAGATTATTTAAACAGTGTTGCACCGGGAGATGTTAATCTTATCGAACCTCATATTTCAGGAGGTTGGGGCGGTGATGCTTCGATCCCAGTTGTTCTTGGGTCTTTACCAAACCTTTCTGATGTTCTTTCAGATTATGTTTCTATTGATGAGAATAGTCAAGCAGGATCTAGTACACTACCAGATCAAGATGTATCATATCCGTTTGCTCAAAGTTTTACCGTAGACAATCAGTTCGGTGTGGTGTTGACAAAGGTTGATTTATATTTTGAAACGGCAGCAACAGATTTACCAGTGTCTATTGAAATTAGGAATATGTCTAACGGTAAACCCGGAAGTTCAGTAGTACCCGGAACAGAAGTTACTGTAAACCCAACAATAAGCACCTCTACGGATGCTTCAGTTGCAACTACATTTACTTTTGATGAACCGTGTTATCTTGATCCCGGTAGAGAATATGCTTTGGTAGTTAAATCACAATCATCAGATTATAAGATATGGATTGCGGAAGCAGGACAATTTAAAATAGGATCTAATGATGTTAAAGTTTCTACTCAGGCAGCAAATGGTAAATTGTTCTTACCACATTCGGGTTCTGCTGGAACTTCAAAAGAATTAGATCTTGCATTTTCTCTTTATCGAGCAGTGTTTGACACGAATGCTAGTTTGCTTCTTAGGAATGCAGTTGTACCTCACAAGTTGTTAAACAATAACCCAATTGGATTAACTGATAACTCAACTTCTGCTTACGTGAAACATGACTGCCACGGATTAGATGTTGGGGAAGAAGTGGTCATTTCAGGAGTACCCGCAGGATCATACGGTTCTCTTACACAAAATGACTTGAATGGAACGCGTACAGTAACGGCTGTTGATGCTCATGGATTTACTTTCACTATCCCGGATCCAAATATTACTGGATACGTTGGAGGAAACGCAGTTCTTTCTAGCAGAAACATACAATTTGCTATTGCCAATCCTCAAATCGAAACGGTTGTGCCTAATCAAACGTCGATTGATGTGAGTGCTAGATTTACTTCCGGTAAATCTTTGGGAGGAAGCGAAAATAAATTTGTAAAAGAAACTTCATATCGAAGAATTGTTCCGGACCAAAACATTGAATTTAAAACACCACAGTTGGTCGCACAACGATCAGAAGAGACTGATATATCAGGTACGATTAGTCAAAATGGCGGATTTTCAATGGATGTTAAAATTGATCTTAAATCTGCAAACGACTATGTTGCCCCTATCGTAGATTTGCAGCGAGCATCGATGACATTAATTCAGAACTGTATTGACAATGGAGTTTATATTGGTGGTAATGATGAACTTGTGCCTTATGGTTCTAAATCTCCTGCACAACATCATACTGCTCCCGTTGAAACGGTAGAACCTTCGACACAACTGGAAGTAAAAGTTGATGCATCGGTTCCTAACGCTGCGAATTTAGATTTCTATTATAGAGCAGTTATGTCGGGACAAAATATTCTTGATCAAAATTGGATTAAAGTAGAACCTAAGATTCCTATTGTAAAAGAAGAAAATCCACAAGTTACTCATCCTATAAAAATTGAACTGGAAAATCTTCCTAAGTTTACACAATCACAAATTAAAACGGTGATGACTTCAACTGATATGATAAAAATTCCTCAAATAACAGGAATTAATATAGGAACCTTCTTGTAATGGATTGGAATCATATGCAACCTGTAGAAGGATATCCTCATCTTTATAGAGATAAAAGAAATGGTGCGATTATAAATACGGATATTAGTGAATTTGAAAAAGCAAGGAAAAGAATTTCTGCTGCCAAAGAAAAAATTCTTAAAGAAAAACAATTGGAAGATAAAGTAAATAAATTAGAAACAGATGTTTCAGAAATAAAAGATCTTCTTTATAAGTTGTTGGAGAAAAATTAATGTCTGTCGTATATACTGTTACCCCTAGTTGTCCTTATAAATGGAGATGGATCCGAGCGGGAGACGAAGAATTCGTTGATCAATGTATAACGAAGCCCGTTGAAGAAAGACCTGCTAATTTTATTTCTGGTAAAGGTTTGGTTGCAGATACCGAATTTTATTTGTGGTTGTACCATTCTTCCTATCCGGATGAAGTTGTTAATCACACTTTCTATGGCAAAAAACATCCAGAAATTGTTTCTTGGCCAGGTGGTATGGCAGCATATAGACGAGAAAAATACCACACTTTCAGAAAAGGTATTATTTGGATAGACGCAGAAACAGACGAACAAATAGGATTTGCAAGTCATTGGACCTTTGTTTGCACCAATGAATGGAGACTACAAAAATTTGGTTTGCCACCAGACAAATTGAATTCTGTTTGGGCACAAGTCGATGGTGCAGGAGTTCATCCTGATCATCGAGGGTCTCCTAAAAAACACGCATTGATGGGATTCCATTTTGGAAAATGCCTTGTACATTATAATCTTCCCTCGCAGTTAAACTGTGGAATGATTGCGACAGAGGCGAGAGGTATAGCAGCGGATTCAAGGGAAGAAGTTAGAACCGTTGAAATGAAATATGATAAAAATATGGGAGATTCTGGTGAAGCTAACTTTATGTCTGGCATCAACTTAAAAAACACTTCTACTAAATTATACAGTAGAATGGATATGTATAAAAACTTTTTAAGAAATCCCGAAATTTCTCCCTATGGATCATATACAAATGAATGTTTGTTTTATCCGAAAGATTGGAATTTTGAAAATCCTAAAATTGAACGGTTTCTAATAAAAGTTCCTTCACCAAAAACAGCGCATCTTATTAGACAAGAAGTTGGCGATTATAATTATAATTCGGTTAATATCGGCACAGATTGGACTAAAATAGAAAAAAATATTGATGGCAAATGGTTTTATGCGCCTGATCCTACGATTGATTTAAAAACAGTTCTTTACACTCAAACCAGAGATCATGCTTGGGTCGATGCAAATTTCTTATAAATAGAACAATACTTGTTTAATTTTGATCTGTTTGTATGTCATCAAGACCTTTAAAAAGATTGCCCAGTGGTGCGCTGCAAGAATTATCTTTGTCAGATGAAGATTATCTTGCATATCGCGCAGGCTTACACTTGGGTCAAATGGGGTCTGTCGATGTTGGTGCAATAACTACTAATGATGCTTTTTCCGCTATCGGAACATATTTTGATACTTTATATAACAACAGTGGTTCCGTAGAACAAAGTACATGGTCTTTACTCGTAGGTTCTGCAAGCGGAGTCACCAATACCAGCACCACTACACACACCATATCTTATGGTTCTGCTCCTGCTGGTTCAAACCCTTCCACTGTAAAAGTCGGTGACATTCTTTTAATTAGAAACGAAATTAATGTCACTGCTAATGCTTCTGATGTTTATGAGACTATAACAAGTAATTTGTCTTATACTATGGACGGTGTTAGTGGAGTCGGTGCTAACTTTTATGCAGATGTTATTTCACCAGACCCTAGTATCGGAGATATTAGTCTTGTTACTTGGGAAGACGGAACAACAGGAACTTATCGAGTAGATTATATTTTCGTTCCTACTCAACCCGGTACTTTATCGATAGAATTATTTGCCTCCACATCCGATACTGATCAAACAAACGATTTAGTTTCGGACACTTATACAATACCTAATATTGAAGTATCTGCTGATGCACTTGGTTCTATTGACGTTGATGGTGATCCTTCTTTATATACTGATATTGATGCTCTTGGCAATGTTGAAGTAGGAACTGTTATTAATGTTACGTTAGGTGGAGGAGCAACACCGACTCCTTTTTGGAATCAATTAATATCTACCAACCAGTCTGCATATACTGTCACCTCATCGTTTGGTGGTAGTATCGGATACGAGTATACCGTTGAAGTAACAGGAACCGGAGCATCCGAAATATATTTTAACGATGGACCTCTCACTGGTGGAGATCCGATTCAATATTATACCTTAACTTTTACCGGAGTTGCCGCAACAGGAAGCGGGTCTGTATTTGAAAGTAATCCTACAACATTATATCAAAATTTAACTGGAACGCCCACGGGAATAAATTCTACAAATTTCAGAGGATTTGTTCGTTGGGATAGATCTTTAAATGCCGTAAGAGAAATGTCATATCCAGATTTAAATGACCTTTCTACTAGGTTTGTTAAGTCTATTATGCATGATGAATTACCGGGGGTTTTTAGATTAGCATCTTCTTCTCCGGGTTCTGGTTGGACTAGTTTTATTAGTAATGTTTTTTCTGATACTAGACAAGATGGAACTACCGTTAATTATTCTATTTGGATAAGACAGTCGGGAACAGAACCCACAAAAGTAAACAACATTTTAACTACAAGGAGGTCAGGAGGCAGACAAGGATCTTATCAAGGATTACAAGCAGCGAACGACAACATTATTTCAACCACTTTTGGTGAAAGAGTAAAAGAGGTTATTAAAGCAACGGGAATTGGAAGTTATCAATTAAGATCTTCTAAACAAGGAGCGCCCACAGATTCCGGTGTTTGGGTTCCGCGTGGAGTTGCTTTGGATACTAGAAACGACACTTCTATAACTGATACGGTAACGGCATACACTGCTGTAACTACAACTCCATTTATTGGTGACTATCAGGTTGCAGTTCCGTATATTGAGAATATCGATTATATCGAAAACGTTGATTATATCGATAACATCGCGGATCCACCGTATATCCAGAATACTCCTTACATTTTTGATCCACCGTATATCCAGAATACTCCTTACATTTTTGATCCACCATATGTGGATAACATTGCGGACCCGCCATATATTCAGAATACTCCTTATATTGCGGACCCACCATTTATTTTGGAGACGCCGTATATTTTTGATCCTCCCTATGTTCAAAACATAGCGGATCCTCCGTATATACAAAATACTCCTTATATCGCAGATCCACCGTTTATTCTGGAAACGCCATTTATCTTTGATCCTCCCTATGTTCAAAACATAGCGGATCCACCATACGTGCAAAACACCCCTTATATCGCGGATCCACCGTTTATTCTGGAAACGCCATTTATTTTTGATCCACCATATGTGGATAACATTGCGGATCCTCCTTATGTGCAAAACACCCCTTATATTGCGGATCCACCGTATGTCCAGAATACTCCTTACATTTTTGATCCTCCCTATGTTCAAAACATAGCGGATCCACCTTATATCGCGGATCCGCCGTTTATTAGAGAACTTCCTTACGTACAAAACATAGCGGATCCACCATATGTTCAAAATGTTCCTTATGTACAAAACATAGCGGATCCACCTTATATTGCGGACCCTCCGTTTATTAGGGAAGTTCCTTATGTAGATAATAGTGCGGACCCACCGTATATTGATAATATCGCGGATCCACCGTATATACAAAACATAGCGGATCCACCGTATGCGACAACAATTAATTATGAAACGGATACAATTATTATTGTAAATCAAGCTGTTCCTTATATCAATAACACAACGGCAGATTATATTGATAATACTATTGATCCAGATTACGTTCGCAATATTGATTATATCGACAACATAGCGGATCCACCATACGTGCAAAACATTGCGAATCCGGATTACATTGATAATATCGCGGATCCACCATACGTGCAAAACATTGCGAATCCGGATTACATTGATAATACTATTGATCCTGATTACATTAACAATACAATAGATCCACCGTATGCGACAACAATTAATTATGAAACGGACGTTATCAAGATTACCAACGAAGGTGCGCCCTACATTCAAAATATTGAAACTCCGTATATTAATAATACGATAGATCCAAATTATATTAATAATACGATAGATCCAAATTATATTCAAAACATTGCGGACCCACCGTATGTCCAGAATATTGCGGATCCTCCTTATGTGCAAAATATTGCGGATCCGGATTATATTAATAATACAATAGATCCGAATTATATTCAGAATACTCCGGATCCTCCTTATGTGCAAAATATAGCGAATCCGCCGTATATCCAGAATATTGCGAATCCGGATTACATCAACAATACTATTGATCCTGATTATATTCAGAATATTGCGAATCCGCCTTATATTCAAAACATAGCAGATCCACCGTATGCGACAACAGCTAATTATGCAACAGATGTTATTAAGGCGGTTCCTGCTGGAACTCCTTACATCGGTAACGTAATCTATATTCAGAATATAGCGAATCCGCCTTATATTCAAAATATTGCGGATCCTAATTATATTCAGAATACACCTGATCCAGATTATATTCAGAATACACCGGATCCAGATTATATCCAGAATATTGCGGACCCACCGTATGTCCAGAATATTGCGGACCCACCGTATGTCCAGAATATTGCGAATCCGCCGTATATTCAGAATATAGCAAATCCACCGTATATTCAAAATACACCTGATCCTAACTATCAGTCTACGGCAGACTATATTCAGAATACTGCTGATCCTAACTATCAAAAGACGATTAACTATCAAACGACGATTAACTATGTTAACGCTAAGGCACAATCTTTTACGGGTAATTTTGATTATATTGCTAATTTAGATTATATTCAAAATATTGCGAATCCGCCGTATATTAGGAACAACGATTATATTCAAAATATCGCGAATCCAGATTATATTCAGAATACACCTGATCCAGATTATATCCAGAATACTCCGGACCCTAATTATATTCAGAATACTCCGGATCCTCCGTATGTACAAAACATAGCGAATCCGCCGTATATCCAGAATATAGCGGATCCTCCTTATGTACAAAATAATCCGGATCCAGATTATATTCAGAATACGCCTGATCCGGGATATGAAAGAACCATTGATTACATTGATAACTTTAAAGGAACTGCTCCGTTTATTGCAGACTTTATCGACAATTTAAATTATATTCAGAATAATCCGGATCCAGATTATATTCAAAATATTGCGAATCCGCCGTATGTCCAGAACATTGCGAATCCACCGTATATTCAGAATACACCTGATCCAGATTATATCAATAATACGATAGATCCAAATTATATTCAAAATATTGCGAATCCGCCTTATGTGCAAAATATAGCGAATCCGCCGTATATCCAGAATATTGCGGATCCAGATTATATTAATAATACAATAGATCCAAATTATATCGATAATACGATAGATCCACCGTATGTTCAAAACATAGCAAACCCTCCATATGTTCAAAACATTGCGAACCCGGATTATATTGACAATACTGCAGTAGATTACATTGATAACTTTAAAGGAACTGCTCCGTTTATTGCAGACTTTATCGACAATTTAAATTATATTCAAAACATAGCGAATCCACCGTATGTACAAAACATAGCGGATCCACCATACGTGCAAAACATTACGAATCCGGATTACATTGATAATATTGCTGATCCACCATACGTGCAAAATATTGCAAATCCGCCTTACATTGATAATATTGCTGATCCGCCGTATGTTCAAAATGTTCCGTATGTTCAAAACATAGCGGATCCACCGTATATCCAAGACATTATTGTAGATTACATTGATAATTTTAAAGCCGATGCTCCGTTTATTACAGATTTTATTGATGACATCAATTATATTAACAATACTATAGATCCGGATTACGTTGATAATATTGCAGACCCAGATTACATTGATAATACTATTGATCCAGATTATATTGAAAACGTAGATTATATCAACAATATTGATTATATTAATAATACA
>Ga0181592_10002125_pt1 | contig 16275 bp, 18 predicted proteins | sample 071ome_20_FD_133755 | JGI IMG/M metagenome (GOLD analysis project Ga0181592, IMG submission 133755) | Coastal salt marsh microbial communities from the Groves Creek Marsh, Skidaway Island, Georgia - 071412BT metaG (megahit assembly) | ecosystem: Environmental > Aquatic > Marine > Intertidal...
CCATGTTAATTCTGGCAGAGCGCTGGGAGAACTGGGACATCCTGATGGACCAACAGTTAATCTGGATCGTGTAAGCCACAAGATTGTTTCACTCAAAGAGAGTGGAAACAACTTCATTGGTAAAGCAAAAATTCTGTCCACCCCAATGGGCAAAATTGCTGAGTCACTGATTAATGAAGGAGTTAAGTTGGGCGTTTCTTCTAGAGGAATTGGATCACTTAAGCAAACAAGAGAAGGTGTGAACATCGTTGGTGATGACTTCATGCTTTCTACTGCTGCTGATATTGTTGCTGATCCTTCTGCTCCTGATGCTTTTGTTGAAGGCATCATGGAAGGAAAGGATTGGGTATGGGATGGTGGCATTCTCAGAGAGGCTGCTGCTCGTAAAACATACAAAACTATCAACACTTTAGTAACACAAAAACAACTTGATGAACAAAAAGTCAAGTTGTTCAATGATTTTCTGAACAATCTCTGATTGTAACAGAAATATCAAATTTATAAATAAATATAGATTATACATAGGTTAATCGGAGAGTCCAAATGTCTCGTGGAGATTTACAAGAAATGGAGCAATCTAAAACTGCTGTGAACTCGAACGCTAAACCCGCAGAAGCACAACAGCAAATTAGCAACATCACACCTGGTCAAACTGGATCTTATGAAGATCTGGGTGGACCTACCCCTGAAAACTACAAGCCAGATAATGATTCTGCAAAGCTTAGAGAGCCTAAGATCAAAACTGTAAGCGATGTAGTCAACAAGGGTGCCAAGCCTGCAATGCCAATGGAAAAGTCAAAAGCAACTGCTGAAGAAGTAGAAGTTGATGAGGAGATCCTGGAAGAGGAGCAGGTAGAAGAGACTGTTGCTGAAGCAGAAGAAGTTGAAGATGGTGTTGACATTGAAGAAGATGTCAATGCACTGCTCGGTGGTGAGGAACTCTCAGAGGAGTTCAGAGAAAAGGCAAAGGTTATCTTTGAGGCTGCTCTGAACTCCAAGATCAAAGAAATCCAGGAAACCCTGGAAGCTCAATTTGAGCAAAGACTGGAAGAAGAAAAAGAAGGTCTTAAGGAGACATTGACTGAAAGAGTCGATTCTTATCTTGAGTATGTCTGCGAAGAGTGGATGACCGAGAATGAACTTGCTGTTGAAGCAGGTCTTAAGACTGAAATGACTGAATCATTCCTTGCTGGAATGAAGGGTCTTTTTGAAGAACATTATGTAACAATCCCTGAAGAGAAATATGATGTACTCGAAAGCATGGTAGAAAAACTTGATGAAATGGAGACCAAGCTCAATGAGCAAATTGACAAGAACATCAATCTGAACAAGAGACTCGCTGAGTCAACTGCAGTTTCAGTTCTTGATCAAGTCTCTGAAGGTCTTGCACAGACCCAGAAAGAGAAGCTCGCTTCACTTGCCGAAAGTGTTGAGTTTGAAAGTGAAGAAGAATATCGTGAAAAGCTGGAAACTCTGAAGGAGTCATACTTCTCCAGAACTCCTGCCGCTAAAGCATCTACCTCTGCTACTCAAACCCTCTCTGAGGGTGTAGACAGCACAACCGCTCCTGTTGCATCAGGAATGGAGTCATACATGAGAGCACTGGGTGCTTTCAAGCAAAATTGAATTTTATACAATTCAAACAAAACCACACTAACATATAGGTAAACGCAAATGTTCCAATCAGAACAATTGCAGGAAAAGTGGGCACCTCTTCTTGACTATGAAGGTCTTGATTCAATCAAGGATTCACACAGAAGAGCTGTTACTGCAGTCCTGCTGGAAAACCAAGAAAGATTCCTGAAAGAGGAATCAGCATTCAATTCAGGCATCAACCTGATGGAAGCACCTACCAACTCAGCTGGATCTAATCCTGCTGGTTTCTCTGGTAGTGCAACCGCAGCAGGTCCTGTTGCTGGTTTTGATCCAGTCCTGATCTCCCTGATCAGACGCTCAATGCCTAACCTGGTCGCTTATGACCTGGCAGGTGTTCAGCCAATGTCTGGTCCTACTGGACTGATCTTCGCAATGCGTTCCCGCTACACCAATCAGAGTGGCGCTGAGACCTTCTACAATGAAGTTGATTCAGCATTCTCTGGTCAGGATGCAGGATTCGATCTCACAGGTGGCTTCTCTGATGTTGCTGCTGGTATGGGTACTACTGCCCAGTCAGGCACCAACCCTTCAGTTCTGAACCCTGTTGGATCCGCTTCCTCTACTGCATACGACGTTGGTCAAGGTATGCAGACTGGTGATGCAGAAAACCTGAACACAGGTAATAATGCATTCAACCAGATGGCATTCTCGATTGAGAAAGTCACTGTTACTGCTAAGTCAAGAGCACTCAAGGCTGAGTACTCCTTGGAACTGGCACAAGACCTGAAGGCAATTCATGGTCTGAATGCTGAAGCAGAACTTGCTAACATCCTCTCTACTGAGATCCTCGCAGAGATCAACAGAGAAGTCATCAGAACCATCTATAAGGTTGCTGAGCAAGGTGCTGTTTCAAACACTGCTACCGCTGGTACATTCGACCTGGATGTTGACTCCAATGGTAGATGGTCTGTTGAGAAGTTCAAAGGACTTCTGTTCCAGATCGAAAGAGATGCAAATGCTATTGCACAGAGAACTCGTAGAGGAAAGGGTAACATCATCCTTTGTTCTGCTGATGTTGCTTCTGCACTGACCATGGCAGGCATCCTGGACTACACCCCTGCACTGAATGCAAACCTGAATGTTGATGACACTGGCAACACCTTTGCTGGAACCATCAATGGTAAGTTCAGAGTTTACATTGACCCATATGCTGCAAACCTGAGTGCTGCTAATGCTGCTACCAATGGTGGCAACCAGTACTATGTTGTTGGTTATAAGGGTTCTTCACCTTATGACGCAGGTCTGTTCTATTGTCCTTATGTTCCTCTCCAAATGGTTCGTGCCGTTGGTGAGAACTCCTTCCAGCCCAAGATTGGCTTCAAGACCAGATATGGTATTGTTGCTAACCCATTCGCAGAAGGAACAAGACAGGGACTGGGTGCTCTTACAGTCAACCAGAACCGTTACTACAGAAGAGTTGCAGTCAAGAATCTTATGTGATTCACTGCACATCTGTGCTATACTGGGGGGTCCACAAGGACCTCCTTTTTTTATGTCTTTTAATAAATAGTCAAAAAGGATATGGCTGGCAATCCACAAATAAGACCTACAGCAACAGCAGCACAAGTTAGAACTAGGCAACCAACTAGAACCACTGCTGGTGTTCTGACTAGAAATCAAATTGCTGATAGAAATTTCTTACAACCACAAGGTTTTAGATTTAATATCACTAGAGCACCAAGTGTTGCTTTCTTTGGCAATGCTGTGAATATTCCTGCTATGGAATTGAGGACAACAAATCAACCCACAGCAGGTTTAAAGGATATTCCTCAACCAGGAGAAATCATTGATTTTGAAGATTTGACTTTGAGATTCTTAGTTGATCAAAATCTTGAAAACTATATGGAGATTCAAAACTGGATTAGAGGACTTGGTTTTCCTGAATCTTTGGATCAAATCTATGATTTACAAAAGCAGACAGTTGGAGTTTCTAATCCAGATTTACAAACTGGAATGAATATCTATTCAGATGGAACTTTGACTGTACTGGATGCTCAGAGCAATCCTAACTTCAAAGTTGTCTTTGAAGACTTGTTTCCATATTCTTTGAGTACACTTCAGTTTGATGCCACTGTGGCAGATATGGATTACTTTACAGCAGAGGTGTCATTCAAGTATACTATATACCATATTCGTGATATTGGTTGCTGCTAATGGTTGATTTGGAGACAATCCAAAAAATGTGGCAGGATGATTCAAAGATTGACCCTGATAATTTACATACAGAATCTTTGAATATTCCTGTTCTTCACTCAAAATATTATGAACTGTATAATAATATCTTTCTACTGAGAAAAAAGGCAGAACAGCAAAGAAAAAACATCAGACACGAAAGATATGAATACTTTTCAGGGAAAGCAGATCCTGATGTTTACATAAAGGACCCTTTTCCTAAAAAGATCAGAGACAAGGATACTATGCAGAAGTATCTTGATGCAGATCAAAAACTCTCAACAGCATCATTGAAGATTGATTACTATGATACTATGTTAAATTATCTTGAAGAAATACTGAAGCAAATATCCAATAGAACATATCAAATTAAAAATGCCATCGAATTTATGAGATTTTCATCTGGACTGGGATAATAAATATCTTCTAGTGATGATATGTTTTGATGGCAGACCTTGTTATTCAAAAGGTAAATGAGGTATACTTAAAAATAGATACTGAACCTCATGTTGAATATGAATTGAGGGACAGATTTACATTCGAAGTTCCTTCAGCTAAGTTCATGCCACAGTACAGAAGCAAGTACTGGGATGGATATGTTCACCTCTTTAATATGAAAACAAAGAGGATCTATGTTGGTCTTCTGGATAAGATTGTTGCGTTCTGTGAGTCAGCAGGATATTCATATAAGTTTGAAAATAACAAGTTCTATGGTCTTCCCTTTGAAGTCAATGAGATGATTTCAGAGGAAGGTGTCAAAGACTTTATGGCATCTATTACTCATCTTCAACCAAGAGATTATCAGATTGAAGCAGTCTATGATGCTTTAAGATATAATAGAAAACTTTTAATCTCACCAACAGCATCTGGTAAGTCATTTATGATTTACACCATTGTCAGATACTTTGTAAATGCTGGCAAGAAGATCCTCCTTATAGTGCCTACTACGTCCCTTGTAGAGCAGATGTTTAAGGACTTCCAGGACTATGGGTGGGAAGCTGAAAATCACTGCCACAGGATCTATGCTGGTAGGGAGAGAGTCAATACCAGTGATGTTACTATCACTACGTGGCAGTCTGTCTATCAATTAGAAAGATCATTTTTTGAGGAATATGATGTAGTGATTGGTGATGAGGCTCACCTTTTTAAAAGTAAGTCTCTTATTGGTATTATGGACAAGTTACACCATGCCAAGTATAGATATGGGTTCACAGGCACTTTAGATGGCACACAGACCCATAAATGGGTGTTAGAGGGTCTCTTTGGTCCATCATATAAAGTCACTCAAACCAAAAAACTTATTGATGAAGGTCACCTAGCTACTCTTGATATTCAATGTTTGATTCTTAAATACAAACCACAAAAGTTTGATACTTATGAAGATGAGATTCAGTTTTTGATTGGAAATGAAAAAAGAAATAAATTTATTGTCAATCTTGCTGATGACTTAAATGGAAACACTCTTATCTTGTTCAGTAGAGTTGAAGCACACGGTGCTGTGCTTTTTGAAATGCTAAATAAAAAAGTTAAGGAAGGCAGAAAAGTCTTCTTTATTCATGGTGGTGTAGATGCTGAAGATAGAGAACAAGTAAGAGCTATCACAGAATCAGAAGAAGATGCGATTATTGTTGCTTCTTATGGTACATTCAGTACAGGCATCAACATTAAGAACCTTCACAATGTAATATTTGCCTCTCCATCCAAATCTCGTATTCGTAACTTACAGAGTATTGGTAGAGTCCTCAGAAAAGGCAAAACCAAAGTGAAAGCAAAGTTATATGATATTGCTGATGATCTAACTATTGGATCTAGAAAAAACTATACATTGAATCACTTTATTGAAAGAGTGAAAATATATGTCTCAGAGCAATTTAACTATGACATTATATCAATCAACATAAAAGAATAGAAAAGGAGAAGGTGTATGATAGAAGACGATTTCTATTGCACTATCAAGTTTAAATGTGGTGATGAAGTATTTGCCAAAGTAGCAGCATCAGAGGAAGAAGATAGAACAATGCTTCTAATCTCTAACCCCATTGTGGTTGAAGAGTTAATCATCAGAGGTCAAGTAACAGGTTATAAGTTTGAACCTTGGTTGAAGACAACTAAGGATGATATGTTTGTTGTTAACCTTGAAGATGTTCTTACTATGTCTGAATCAGAAGATATAGAGATGATTCTTTACTATCAAGATTATGTTCGTAAATCAAACAAGACTAATTACTCTAAACTAGATAGAAAGATGGGATATCTTTCATCTGTAAATGATGCTAAGGAAGTTCTAGAGAAGCTTTATAAATCGAGCTAGAACTTATCTTTCATCCTGGACAAACCTAGTCTACTGCTAATTCACTAGGTTGTCAACTCTTTCTTTATCTGATATAATATCATTATAGATAAAGCATTATTATGGGTTTCTCAAAAACATATTCAGTCATGCCAAGACCAAAAAAGTCAGAACACTATGTTAATAACAAAGATTTTCTTGCTGCTTTGGAACAGTATGCCATTGATGTTGAAAGAGCCAAAGAGCAAGGAAAAACAAAACCACAGATTCCCAGATATGTTGGTGAGTGCTTCTTAAAGATTGCTAATCACTTATCATACAAACCAAACTTTGTAAACTATATGTTCAAAGATGATATGATTTGTGATGGCATTGAGAACTGTGTAAGATACATTCACAACTTTAATCCAGAGAAGTCCAAGAACCCATTTGCTTACTTTACTCAAATTATCTACTATGCCTTCCTGAGAAGAATTTCTCAAGAGAAAAAACAACTTGAAATCAAAAACAAGATTCTTGAAAGGACTGACTTTGATGAAGTTTTTGATGCCAATGACCTTGACAGTGGCAACTACTCTGATTACAATAGCATCAAAGATGCTGTTCATTCTAAATTAAGATACCAATGAAGATTGCTATCATCTCTGATACCCATTATGGAGCACGTAAGGGTTCCAAACTATTTCATGATTACTTTGAGCAGTTCTACAAAGATGTCTTCTTCCCAACTCTAGACAAAGAAGGTATTACCACTGTAGTTCATATGGGTGATGCTTTTGATAGTAGAAAGGGCATTGAGTTTAAGTCCCTTAAGTGGGCAAAGAGAGTTGTATTTGATCCTCTCAAGGAGAGGGGTATCACTATGCATTTGATGGTTGGTAACCATGATGCATACTATAAGAACACAAATGATATCAATGCTGTTGATCTTCTTCTTAAAGAGTATGATAATGTCAAAGTATACTCTTCTGCTACAGAAGTTCAGTTAGATAATTTAAACACCCTATTCATACCTTGGATTAACGAAGAAAATGAAAAAGAAACTCTCCAACTTGTTGAAAAGACAACTTGCGACTGTGCGATGGGGCACCTTGAGCTCAGAGGATTCAGAGTTAATAAGCAGATCGTCATGGAGCATGGTCTGGAAAGCAAACTATTTGAAAAGTTCAACAAGGTCTTTTCAGGTCATTACCATACAAGATCAAATAACGGAACAGTCTTCTATCTAGGAAATCCATATGAGATGTTCTGGAATGATGTAGGTGACAAGAGAGGTTTCACACTCTTTGACACAGAAACTCTAGAACACACTCCAGTAGATAATCCTTATCAACTCTTCAAAGTCATCTACTATGATGACAATGATTATCAAGTATTTGATACAAGACCTTATGAAAATAAAATTGTTAAGGTTGTTGTAAAGAACAAAACTAATGCTACTCAGTTTGAAAAGTTTATTGATAAACTTTATACTTCCAATGTTGCTGAGTTGAAGATTGTCGAAAACTTTGACTTTGGTGGTTGGTATGATACTTCTGATGAAGATATTCAAACAGAAGACACACTTTCTATCTTGAATAGATATATTGAAGAAGCAGAAGTCAGTCTAGACAAAGCACTTATTCAAAATGTAATCAGAGAAGTGTATCAGGAGGCGTGTGAGTTGGTATAATGTTTATCATCACAGTTGCAGGCAAAGAAAGAGAAGGAGCATATTCTGTTGAAGATGAGGATGGAGAACAAGTTCTCTACATCTTTGAAGAAGAAGATGACGCTATGAGATATGCTATGCATCTGGAAGATAAAGAGTATCCAGAAATGCATGTCTTGGAGATAGAAGACGATGTGATGATAAAAACCTGTGAGATACATGGACATAGGTATGCTATAATAACTAAAAATGACATTGTGATTCCGCCTGATAAAGCACATGATTTTATTTGAAAAAATTAGATGGAAGAACTTTCTTTCTACAGGTCAGCACTTCACTGAAGTTGAACTTGATAGCAATCAAACTACATTGATTGTTGGAACTAATGGAGCAGGTAAGAGCACCATCCTAGATGCTCTTACTTTTTCTTTGTATGGAAAGTCATTCAGGAAAATCAATAAGGCACAACTCATTAACAGCACCAACGAAAAGAACTGCTTGGTTGAAATTGAATTCAGTGTCAATGGTGTAGATTGGAAAGTAGAGAGGGGCATCAAACCAAACATCTTTAAGATCTATAGGAATGGTGAACCTCTGGATCAAAGTGCTTCTGCTGTAGATCAGCAAAAGTGGTTGGAACAGAATGTCTTGAAGATGAACTACAAGTCATTTACCCAGATTGTTATTTTGGGTAGCAGTTCATTTGTTCCCTTTATGCAACTTCCTGCCAACAGTAGAAGGGAAGTTGTTGAAGATCTTCTTGACATTAAGATCTTCTCTTCTATGAATGAAATTGTGAAGAGTAAGATTAGAGTCATCAAGGATGAAGTCAAAACTTTGGATTTGAAAAAAGAATCACTCAAAGACAAAGTTGAAATGCAGAAAGACTTTATTGAGCAAGTAGAAACAAAAAGTCAAAAGGATATCAGTTACAAGGAGAATAAGATTAATGCCCTTCTGACTGAAGAAAATGAAAAGATGAATAGTAATGAGAAGGCAAATGCTGAAGTCAAAATACTCCAAGAGAAGTTAAAAGAATTTGAAAATGCCACTAGCAAATTGCGTGAGTATGGCAATATCAAAGGAAAACTCTCTCAAAAAATTACTTCTATTGTAAAGGAACATAAATTTTTCTCTGATAATAGGGTTTGCCCTACCTGTGATCAGGATATTGAGGAGACCTTTCGCGTAAATAGAATTAAGGACTCTCAAGATAAAGCACAAGAATTGCAAGAGGGATTTAAACAACTCCAGGAGGCAATTAAAGAGGAAGAGTTGAGAGAGTCCACTTTCAAACAAATTTCAGGAGACATCAGTAAACTACTTAATGACGTATCTACAAACAATGCTCAGATATCTGGGTTTCAGAGACAAATCAGAGGACTTGAATCTGAAATTCAAACTATTACCAGTCAGATCCAAAACAGAAATACTGAGCATGAGAAACTAGAACAGTTTAGAGAAAGTCTTCAAGATACATACCAGTTGCTTGCTGATAAAAAAGAAAGTATCTCTTACTACGATTTCACTTACAATCTTCTCAAAGATGGTGGAGTAAAATCTCAAATCATTAAGAAGTATCTTCCTTTGATTAATCAGCAAGTTAATAAGTATCTCCAGATGATGGATTTCTACATTAACTTCAAACTTGATGAAGAGTTTAATGAAACTATTGAAACACCCATCCATGAAGACTTCACATATTCCTCTTTTTCAGAGGGTGAAAAAATGAGAATAGACCTCTCCCTCCTTTTCACTTGGAGGGAGATCGCCAGAATGAAGAATTCTGTTAATACAAATCTTCTGATTATGGATGAAGTATTTGATTCTTCTCTTGATGGTTTTGGAACTGATGAGTTTCTTAAAATTATTAGGTTTGTGATTAAAGATGCCAACATCTTTGTAATTTCTCACAAGACAGGAATGGAAGATAAGTTTGAGAAACTTATCAAGTTTGAGAAAGTGAAAGGATTTAGTAGAATGAACTGATGGCAACATACAGACATTTAGAAACAGGAAAGAGATTTCTATTCATCCACATACCAAGAACTGCTGGTAGATTTGTAGAACATAATCTAGAATCACAGGGATGGGTGTGGGATGATAACTTGGGTCTTAGTAGCAAATATAAAAGTATAGAGGGAATTGAGGTAGCACATTTCCATAAAGAGTTTTATGAAAAACATTTGAATGTAAAAGATATTCCTCACATTTGTATTGTTAGAAATCCCATAGACAGATTCATCTCAGCATCCATATATCTCAAAAGAGTATATGGTGATGACATCCAAGAATTGATGGAAGATGAAAATTATTTTTATAGTATGTTGAGTAACTTCCCTTGCTCAGAGTCAGTAAATTGGTACAGACCACAGGTTGACTTCATTACAGATAAAAGTCATATTTGGAAGTTTGAGAATGGTTTTGGTGGAGAGTTTTCTAAATGGATGAGTGATCTGGTAGGTGTTGAGATTACAATGGATCAGAATGTGAAGTACATTAAAGATCCAGATGAACACAATAAGCTTGACAAAACACCTGCTCTCATAGATAATATCAGACAACTCTATCAACAGGACATTGGCCAACTCTATCCCGAACTGGCAACATCATTCTAAGAAAGAACAAAAAAGAAAACTTAAACCTCAGGCACTGAGGGCAAGAAAAGAAGCATTGCGCCAATTTAAAAAGCGTCACATGGGTCACTCAAAAGGTGACCCTTTTGTTTTAGGATGATACCATCAGCAAAAGACACATGCCTGTCAACTACGAAATCAAGTCCCAACTTGCTAAACTGCTTGCTACTGAAGATATTGTTGTAGAAAATAAAAATGTAGAGACAGCACAGTTCAATGTGGAAACTCGTGTGCTGACTCTTCCAATGTGGAAACGTGCATCTAATGATATTTTTGATATGCTGGTTGGGCATGAGGTAGGACATGCACTTTATACTCCCAATGATTGGTCTTTTGAAGATAGGGTTCCTCGTCAGTTTGTAAATGTGACAGAGGATGCTCGTATTGAGAAACTGATGAAGCGTCGTTATCCTGGTCTGTCTAAGAGTTTCTACAGGGGTTATCAGGAACTATCCAAAAATGACTTCTTCTGCCTTGAGGGTGAAGATATTTCCAAGATGAATCTTGCTGATCGTATCAATCTTTATTTCAAGATTGGTAACTTTATTGATGTCCCTTTCAATGATGAGGAGGAAGGCATCAAAAATATGGTTTCTGAATCTGAAACTTTTGCAGATGCAGTTCTTGCTGCTGAAATTGTTTATGCATATTGTAAAAAACCAAATGTTGAGGAAAAGGTTTCTGATATTGATATGCAACCTCAAAAATCTGGTCAGTCTGGTGGTAAACAACAGAGTTCAGAATCACAAGGATCCTCTGAAACTGACAGTGAAAGTCAGCAATCTGAAGAAACTGTTTCTTCTGATCAACAGAAAGAAAAAAGTAATGAATCTGGAGAACCAGAAGTTAGCACTGATGAAATCTTCAATGAGCGCACTCAAGAATTCAATGGCAAAATGGATTCACCTGAAAGTGGATATTTTGAGATGCCAAAAATTGACTTGAGTACTATCATTGTTAGTAATGAGAAAGTTCATTCAGAATTGAATAGTTCTTGGGATCAACAACTCGTTCCACTCACTACTGTCAGTCAGTATGATGGTAAAGAAGTAACTTATGCTGCTGACTTTTCATATGCTGATAAAAAGTATCAAGAATTTAAAAAATCAGCACAACGTGAAGTTAACTATCTTGTAAAAGAATTTGAGTGTAAGAAATCTGCTGATGCTTATGCTCGTGCCTCTGTCTCTAAGACTGGTGTTCTTGACTGCTCTAAACTTCACACCTACAAGTTTAATGAGGATCTCTTCAAGAAAGTAACTGTTCTTCCTGATGGTAAAAATCATGGTTTGATTTTTATTCTTGACTGGTCAGGTTCTATGCAGAATGAAATGCTTGATACTATGAAGCAGATCTTCAATCTGATTTGGTTCTGTAGTAAAGTCAATATCCCATTTGATTTGTATTGCTTCACTAATTCTTATAAAGATTTCAATCCTTATGAGGTCTTTAGGCACAAAGAACTCAAGTACTCTGATGCAAACAAATTTGTAATTCGTGATTTCAATCTCCTAAATCTCCTTACATCTGGATTGAAGAAAAAGACTCTTGATGAGCAAATGATTTCTATCTGGCGTCTTGCTTTTTCTATGAAGAATTGGGTTAACTATAGCTGTCCTGAGGGATATGGTCTTTCTGGAACTCCTCTGAATGAGACTATTGCCTGCCTCTATGAGATTATTCCACAGTTCAAAGCAAAACATGAACTTCAAAAAGTTCAGTGTATTATTTTGACTGATGGGGAAGCTAATTGTCTTCCAGTGGCTAAGATTAGGACTTTGGAAAATGGAGAAGAGAAAGTCTTTATGGGATATCCTACTGCGATGAATAGTTATTTTCGCAATAGGAAGAACGGTCATACCTATCAACTCTTGCCAGAATATTATAAGTTTACTGAAGTTCTTCTTGAAGATTTGAAAAAAACTTTTACTGATACTAACTTTATTGGTATTAGGTTGATTGAAGGGCGTTCTATGCGTTACTTTATTTCAAAGTATGAAACACTTGATGAGAAAAAAGTGAAGATCATTAAGAAAGACAGATTCTATGCAATCAAAGAATCAGGTTATACAACTTACTTCGCAATGGCAAATGGATCTTTGAGCGCAGAAACTGATTTTGATGTTGAAGAAGGAGCATCCAAGGCAAAAATTAAATCTGCTTTTGCTAAAAATTTGAAAGGCAAAGCTCTAAATAAAAAAGTTCTGAGTCAGTTTATGGATTTGGTTTGCTGACCAATCAGTAAACAGTCCACTGAGGAGTTTTTCTGCTCCTCATATGCTTTATAATTATTCTGTTGAAACAAACCACTCATGGCAATCTCCACTGAATACGTCATTTCTTCTCTTCAAGCACTTTATGGTGACAACGTGACATCTGCTGATGTTCGTGCTTGGTGTGCTATGAATGGCACCACCTATCAGACTGTTACTAAAAAACTTGATCAATATAAGTCAGGTCGTGGTAGGTGGAATCTGACCATTCAAGAAAAACTGGAACATACATATCAAGCACCATCTGCTATTCCTGCAATCGAACAAAACCTTATTCCCAGCAAAGATGATACCTTTGTCCCTTTTGGTAACTTCAGTGATATCAAAAAGATTCTTAAGTCCAATCTTTTCTATCCAACGTTCATTACTGGACTTTCTGGCAATGGTAAGACGTTCTGTGTTGAGCAAGCTTGTTCCCAACTTAAAAAGGAACTGATCCGTGTCAACATCACCATTGAAACTGATGAAGATGATCTTATTGGTGGTTTTCGTCTTGTTAATGGTGAAACTGTTTGGCATAATGGTCCAGTCATCGAAGCTCTGGAACGTGGAGCTGTGTTGCTTCTAGACGAGGTTGATCTCGCATCCAATAAGATCCTGTGTCTCCAATCTATTCTTGAGGGTAAGGGTGTCTTCTTGAAAAAGATTGGTAAGTTCATTCAACCTGCTCCTGGATTCAACATCATTGCCACTGCTAATACCAAGGGCAAAGGATCTGATGATGGACGATTCATTGGCACCAATGTTCTTAATGAAGCATTCTTGGAACGTTTCTGTGTGACCTTTGAGCAAGAGTATCCCACTCCTGCTGTTGAGCAAAAGATTCTCTCTGGTATCTGTGATGACCAAGAATTCTGTAAGCACCTGGTTGACTGGGCAGACATTATTCGCAAGACCTTCTATGATGGTGGTATTGAGGAAATCATCAGCACTCGTCGCTTGGTTCACATTGTGAATGCCTACAGCATCTTTAATGATAAGGCAAAAGCAATTCAAGTCTGTATTAATCGTTTTGATGAAGAGACCAAGGCATCTTTTCTAGAACTCTATGATAAGGTTGATGCTAATTTTCAACTTGACCCTGAGCAATCTAACTGATATAATATTGGAGGATTATTATGACTAACACTATGTCTGAAAAAGATGATATCACCATTCTTGGTGGTAAAAGTGAAACAACTGAAAAAGACTGGAATGACTTCTGGGCAGCAGGTGAAAGTGATGGTGATTGGATTACAGACTATGTTGGTGCTGCCCAAGCAGTCCCATTTACCTTGTTCGGTGGTGAACCAGGACAAGATACTATTACATTTGATTTAAATATGGATAATGAATTGCCTAAAAGCGTAATTCGAGAATCAAACAATGGGTTCTGGAAGTATGAAGAAGATCTGACCTTGAAAGAAGTTCAGGATTATCTTTCTGGAACTTACAAAGCACATTACACCTCTCAAGAATCTAAAACTCAGACTCTTGATCTGATTGAAAGTATTGGTGATGCAGAAGCATTCTGTCGCTCTAACGCTATCAAATACCTCTCTCGCTTTGGTAAGAAGAATGGCAAGTCTAAGCTTGACATTTTGAAAGCAATTCACTATTGTGTTCTTCTCTACCACTTCTCTGGTCTTCACACTAATAATACTAATGGTTATGAAACTTTCTGAAACTACTGTCAATCTGCTTAAGAACTTCTCCTCTATCAACCAGTCTATTCTGTTCAAGCAGGGTAGCAAACTGCGTAGTATCAGTGTGATGAAGAACATCCTGGTTGAAGCAAATGTTGCTGAAGATTTTCCCAAGGATTTTGGTATCTATGATCTGAACCAATTCCTCAATGGTCTGTCACTTCACCAAAGTGCTGACCTGGATTTCACCAATGATCAGTATGTGGTCATCAAGGAAGGCAAGATGCGTTCCAAGTATTTCTTTGCTGATCCAACTGTGATTGTTGCTCCTCCTGAGAAGGAGATTTCTCTTCCTACTGAAGATGTTTGTTTTGTACTCACCAGTCAACAGCTGGAGAAACTGAAGAAAGCAGCATCTGTCTATCAACTTCCTGACATCTCTGCCATTGGTGAAAATGGTGTTGTCAAATTGGTTGCTCGTGATAAGAAGAATGACACTTCTAATGACTTCTCCATCATTGTTGGTGAAACTGACTCTGAGTTTGTCTTTAACTTCAAAGAAGAGAATCTGAAGATTGTCCCTGGAACCTATGATGTTGTAGTCTCCTCCAAGTTGTTGTCTCGATTTACTAACCAGAATATTGATGTAACTTACTACATTGCTCTGGAACCTGATTCCTCTTTTGGATGATGAGACACATCCTCTTCACCCTTAAGGGGTGTGATTCAGACTTGTTGGATGATGAGAACTACATTAGGGATACTCTGTACCATGCTTCTGTTCAGTGTAACTCAACTTTGCTTTCTCTAAATTCACACAAGTTTCAACCTCAAGGTGTAACCTGTGTTGCTATGCTTGCTGAATCTCACATCAGCATTCATACATGGCCAGAGGTGGGTATGGCAGTTTGTGATGTTTTCACTTGTGGAGAGCACACAGAACCACAAAAAGCAGTAGACTATATGCACATGGTTCTCCATGCTAAAGACATTGTTTCTAATGAATTTGTAAGACCTTTAGAATGAACATCTTTGTTACTTCTCCTAACCCTTGGAAATCTGCTAGAGTGCTTCCTGACAAACATATTGTCAAGATGCCTCTAGAATGCTGTCAGATGCTCTCTATTGTTGCATCTGACAAGTGGGGTCATGGATTTGGCACTCTTCCCAGGGCAGATGGTGCTCCCTATGCCACTGAGAAGGGTGCTTTTCGTAATCATCCCTGTACTAAATGGGCATCAGAGTTTGTAATGAACTGGCAGTGGTTGATTCAACATGGAATTGCTTTGTGTGATGAGTACAAATTGAGGTATGGGAAGCATCACACCTGTTTTCAAACTCTTCTAGCAGCAAAGGAGATCTTCCCCTCTGGAGACCCCACAGGGAGGTCTGGTAAGCACCCCACACCCTTTGTAAGGGCAATGCCTGATGAATATAAGTTAGATATAAACATCTCAACCTTTGATGCTTACAAAATGTATATTGCATCTAAACCTTGGGTCAAAGATAACTATGTTAGAATTCCTGATAGGAAACCTGACTGGGTATGAGAACAACATTAACTATTAGTGATGATGGCATATTGACATTTCCTCCAGAGATGATTGAAACTCTTGGATGGAAAGAGGATGATGTGTTAGAATGGATTGACCGTGGAGACGGATCTTTTGAATTGAGGAAAATTAATGAGTCGTGATGAGTTTATTTGGGTAGAGAAATATCGCCCAAAGACAATTGAAGATTGTATCCTTCCAGAGGGCACAAAGAAAACATTTCAAGATTTCCTGGAGAGGGGAGAGGTTCCTAATCTTCTTCTATCTGGACCTCCTGGGTGTGGTAAAACCACAGTAGCAAAAGCATTATGTGAAGAACTGGGAGCAGATTACTATGTCATCAATGGATCAGATGAAGGTAGATTCCTTGATACTGTCAGAAACAATGCGAAGAACTTCGCTTCGACCGTCTCACTTTC
>Ga0181592_10002131_pt1 | contig 16254 bp, 34 predicted proteins | sample 071ome_20_FD_133755 | JGI IMG/M metagenome (GOLD analysis project Ga0181592, IMG submission 133755) | Coastal salt marsh microbial communities from the Groves Creek Marsh, Skidaway Island, Georgia - 071412BT metaG (megahit assembly) | ecosystem: Environmental > Aquatic > Marine > Intertidal...
TCAGATACATCATCATCTGGAAGATCATCTTTAGTAGTAGATGTATTACCAGATTCTTTCTTACCAACAATCTTGAGATCACCACTAAATTGTGGAACAACTACTTCTGTAGTATATCTATTCTCTCCATTGTGTTCGTACTTGCGAGTTTCTAGCTGACCTTCTACATAGACTTGCATACCTTTCTTGTAATGCTTCTCTACTGTTTCAGCTATACGAGGATCAAACACAACAACATTATGCCATTGTGTTTTCTCTGTTAGTTCACCTTTAGCATTGTTAAACTTCTCATGTGTTGCCACAGATAGCTTAGCGAACTTCTTTTCTTTACTAGATATTTTAATCTCAGGATCGTTACCTAGATTACCTACTAGTATTACTTTATTAATTGTCATTAGTTTTTCTCCCTTGCTTCTAAATCAGCTAGATAATTAATTATTAAAGTTCTAATTAACTTCGACTGACTAATGTTATTCTTAGTACAATAATCCTTTACTTCTACAAAGAGTTCCTCAGGTACATTTGTATTCAAATACCATTGACCTCTTTTGTTTGGTTTAGGTTTATTGTTAGCTAGTTGTGTATGTATTCCGTATGAGTTCATTAGTATGCTCCTTCCATTCTACGTTCTACTTCTTGTTGAGATAGATCATCAGTCAAATCTCTGACTGCTAGATCTACTTCTTCGTCTAACCATTCTCTACCTAATGTCATTAAGATAATAGATCTTTTCCATTTAGGTATGCCATGAAATACGCTATCGCATGTTTCATAATGATCACAACCATGATAAAAATCTTCTAGGGATTCTGACACCATGTTAGATCCCCAGTTCTCTAGTTTTCGTTTAATCAAGATATAGTTTCCTTCCTAATATATTAAAGAATCTATGTTCGTTAAGTCTGTAATATCCCCATGTTGGGTATTGAACAGTAAAGTTAGATTTCTTTAATGTGTTAAATATTCCGTCAGCCAAATCCCATGCACTGATTCTAAGTTTTTGCTCTCTATAGATTGCTTCGTACATGTTATTATCAGGCAGCATAGTTACATTGATAAGATCATCACCTTTAAATGTATGACTCATTACTTAGCTACCTTTAGTTCTTTTACTTTAGATTCGTTTGCTGTTGCAAACTTAGCTTTCATCTGTTGAACATATTTGTTGTTGTCAAATAGTCCTAAGAATACATCAGCTGCCATACCTAGATGCGACATAGCTTTAGTCATAGCATCTGTCATAGCTTTCTTAGGTGCTTCGTCATCTAGTGTACCTTTAGTATTATACAAAGGATTAACTGCTGAAACAGGACCGTACCAATTAAAATCTTTATTGGTATCTTCACGCCAACCTATCTTGAGTTCTGCAAATACAGCTTTCTCTGTATAAGTATACTCAACATTGTAAGTCCAACCTTCACCCACTGGACCAAATTGATCTGTCATTTTCATGACCTGATACATAGGATCAGTAGTTGTTAAGTCTTTACCAAACTTGTTAAATTGTTTAGTAAACTGAGGATCAGTATGTTTAAAACTGTCCCAGATTCTTTTAGTAGTATCGCTCATTTGAACATCTCCTTCTGTTTATTTAGTTTATCTCGGTGAATCCAAGCTATAACATTTCTATTATTCTTGTTCTTTCTTCGTTCACCAGAATCTCTTAGAACTGTTTGTTTACTTAATTCAGTAATTCTAGCTCTCACACTTATGAGATTCTTTTGTAGCTGTTCAGCTACTTCATCAGCTGTATAAGTTAGATTATCTCCAAACTTATATACATCCTCAATAGCAAACATCAGTCTTGGATATTTCATATTGATTTTATCAGCTGCTTCTTTGCTAGTTGATCGTGCCTTGTAACCAGCTTGGTATGGATATTGTGATTGCTTCTGATAATCCATTGATCTTCTCCTTCTGTGTTGTAAAAGCATGAAAGTCTACATAATCTGGTGGTGGTACATCTGCTTGTACATATGCCCACATATGCGTTTCTGCATATAATAGTTTATGTATAAATTCTATATCAGCCTCAATCTCATATATCTTGTGTTGCAAGTTACCGACTAATACTGATAAATATGCTTTCTTTAATCCTGTTACGAGCATATAATGCTGTAACTGTGGATAGTATTTATCTACAACATTCTTCAGACTAAACGGACTAACATGTTTTGCTTCGAAGATTGCTTCTTGCTTATGTATAATTCCGTCTACTGTTGCGTGTAGAAACTCTACATCTGGATTTTTATATATCTTGTTATTGTTAGTTACTTCAAATCCAGTTTGTTTTTCAAACCAATCAATGTTAAATGATTCGGTATATATTCCCATTTGCACTGGTAATACATTTGATAGATCTTCTTTTTCTGATCTACCAGTTTTCATCAACCAAATATCTTTCCAGTTACCCTCGACTATCTTGATAGCATCTGTGCCACCAAAACTTACTTCGATCTTATCTGCTGGAATTTCTGGCGATTCTTTTCTTTTTTTTGTTGCCATTCGTGGTGTTCCTTTCGATATTTATTATATAACATTTCTGCTACATGATAAACTTTTCTGTTATCTACTACTCTTTGAGAATTATATAAGTACTCAAAGCCTCTATACTGCTCATAAGTAAAATACTTTTTAGCAGCTCTCAGTATCATATCTCGTTTCATCTGTTTAGCAGCCATTGGGCTGACAGATTTATCTTCCTGTTTTAATACTGTTCGTTTATATTTTCCTAATATATCATTTAGATTCTTCATCTTGTTTGGCTTCTTCCTTTTGAGAATCAGTTAGATCACACCAATTAATAGTCATTTCACGAATAGGTTTATTAAATGGATAATGATCGTTAAAGCCTTTAAGCTCATCAATATTACAGAAATCATCTGAAAACTCATATTTATCAACTAAATTTTTAATAGTTTTAATAGAGTTATTTATCTTAGAAATTTCTGCATATATTAAATAAGCAGCAGCAGCTTTTCTCAGTTTACCAATTAAAGCTGGATAGCTGCCTTTGTTGAAGATTGGCAGACTTTCTGCATGTTGAAATAAATTTATATTTTTACTTCTATCTTCATCACAGTAATCGTTGTCGTACATCATTATTTCTCCTTCTAATTAAGTTTTTCATACTTCTCAATACTTGATACTAAATCTACAATCTTAGATTCTAAATCTCTTAGATATTGTAAATTACACTGAGTTATATCTTCAGATAAACTAATTAAAGATGTAATACAAATCTCTATTGGTCTACCTTTAGCATGGTATAGCTCATCTATTTCTGATTTAGTTAAACTAAGATGTAGTTTCTCTTGATAGTATACTAACCTCATGATCTTTCCTTTCTGTTAGTGTTATTTGACAGCCTAATGCATCAGCCCAACAACAGAATAAATAACCACTCGGTTTGCGTATGCCTACTTCCCATTTAGAAACAAGACCTCTTGCAACACCCAGTATTTCATCTACTGTTGCTTGAGTATACCCCAGCTTCTCACGAGCTGCAACAAACTGGGGTATAATTTCTTTATAGAATTTCTTGCCTAAAGCATACTCCATAAAGAATTGATATAATAAATTAAGCAGCAAGTAAAGTGTTCCAATCATCTGATTGCAACATAGCTGCTACTTTGTCAGATCTTGATCTAAACTTATTCATAGGCTGACCACGACCTTCTGGGTGTGTAGCCCAGTGTGTCGCTGTTTGATAAACAGCATACATGTTTACACCATATCTACGCTTGTAAGTTTCCCAATGAGTAGATAGTTCTGACATTGCATAGTCCGACACTCTAGGATGTATTGGATCATCTATCTGTGCTAGTGTATTCTCAAACAGATATCTAACATTATCTTGTTTGATTTGTTTTCTAGCCATAACCTCAAACCATTCTGGAAATTGGTTAAATGCATCTAATGCTCTAGATATATCAGCTGCACCAATAGAAGTCTTGGTATTCCAATTCTTTTTAGACATACCTTTGATCTTCCAATCAGCTCTCATACAGCCATTAAGACAGTAAACAATAATTGGACCGAATATAAATTGTTCAGCCCAACGTAAATTGTAAGCAGTCCATGCCCATAATCGGAGCTTCAATGTATCTTTGCCAAAGGTAGTAGTCGTACCATTAAATGTAATTAAACGACTAAATTTACCACCATTATCAATGATATCATCTTGTACTTCTATATTATCTAGATCTAAAGAATTAGATTCCATTAGACCTTGATTTAACATACCGACAAAATCAGGATAAGTCCTGAGATTTTCGGCTGATGTATTGCTCATAGTAGCAATGTATTTGTCCTCATTGAACAGAGCTTTCTTATCTGGGATCTGTTCCCAGTCGCCAGCTTGTAAATCGTGGTAATAAATATCACGAATACTGGGGACAATGTTACAATTATCTGCTATGTGCAGTTTACTTTCGGTAGGTATCATGTATATTCCTTTCTATCACACATTATAGACCTTCTGTTCTGGTGGGGGAGCATATCCCCCACTAGATAAATATTTATAAACTTTTCATACGTTGTATTTCTTCATCAATATGATCTTCTGTTTGTCGATCAGTATCTCGTAAAGATCTAAGTTGTTTGAGTATACCATTAAGTATTAACAATTCGGTTTTGTTATACTTATGTTCTGGTTTAATCAATATCTCTACATTGATGATTGCACTAGTTAAATACATCATGCGTTCACCAATAGATAATGAACGCATTTGTAAATCATCTAGAATGTCTTGATTAAGTTGTTTTACTTTTCCCATTTTCCTTTCCTTTCTGGTCAAGTGATTGTATTTCTAATAAATGCATACGTTCTTGAGGAGATAATAAATCATTGTCTTTCAATGCTTTTATCAATTCAAGATTAGTCATATACAATTTATGAACTTTATCTTGTAAATTAGATATCAACTGTAATAGTTCTAGATTAAACTGCGACTGTTGCATCAATAGTTCCTTTCTGTTCTGTTTGATATTGATTACCTTTCGGATCATCAATGTTGCCTATGATTGCACCAGTACGAGCATCATATACATGACCTTCTGGCGATATATGAAATACTCTTTTCTCGGTGCGATCAAAGCGATCACGATTAAGTTCTCTCTCGACTCGATTATACTTGTATAAGTTTGTCATTGTCTTTGAGAACTCAGGGTTTAAAGCTAGGTGGTAATACCACACAGCTCTACCTTTAGCATATTTAAATGCTTCGGTTGTTGCTACAGACTTAATTACTTTGCCTGATAGTCTAGCGATAGATGAGATCATTTTCTTTTACTCCTTTCAGTATGAATTGATCTGTTTCTGAAGTGTTGTAATCTTCTGGACTTATTTCTTCCATAAATCCAGCATCACAAGTTAGACATGGCTCGTCATCAATATAACATTCGCCATTACATTCGGGACATATTACTTTTGTCATCACACATCATCTCCTGTTTTATTAAATCAAAATCTTCTTCTGTTAAGATCTTGAAATCTCCGTTTAAAAACGTCAATTTATAATAGTCTATTGTCTTACCATTGTAAATAACGCTATATTTATTGATCGCTTTAAATGTTATCATCTATTATATCTCCTTCTTTTAACTGAAACATTTCTATTTTTAACTGGGTTCTTTCTATGCGTTCCATTATATTATAAAACTCATAATCTCTCTCCAGTATTGGTTTGATTACGTTTAGTTCTAGGATTGCAATAGCTGTTCCAAACCATGCTCCTACTGATAGTTGAAATAAAATATCCATTATTTACTCCTTTCATAAAATAGTTTAAATGGTTTATTTATTGGTCTGCTAATGAATGGTTTTCTATTCTTTTTCCTTTCTTTTATTTTCCTTTCTTCTTCGATTTCCATTCGTAATAACTCTGCTACTCTTTTAATCTCCTTTCTGTATTCCTCTACTGTTGAGGGATAAATTCCTCTTGGTCGCATACCATATAGATCTTTATATAAATCACTGTATGTGCCACCAAGATCACACAGCTCCTCGTGCTGTTGTTTTGTTAGTACTGTATGTATCATTTATTTCTCCTTTATTATTAACCTCATTCGGTTCTCTCTTTGGCGAACGGAGTGAGCCAGTTTTTTTGTGGATAACCCCAACACCATTAATTCAAGGGATATCTGGGCTGATTAAACCCAGATATCTAAGTAAACTTTGATAGCTAGTAACTATTTAACTAAAGGATCAATTTTATGACCGTTAGCATTGTGCCAAGCTATTGCTATTTGACGCTTCTCAGCTGCCTTATCAGCTGAGATTGCCTTACTTGAGTAAGGCACATAGGCTTTGCCTATGGTTTTGGAGAAGAAGTCAACCAGCGCTGAACGCTTGATAGTCAACAATTCCAAAGAGTGAGTGTACTTAGTTTCTAAGTCGTCTAATCTTTGGAGTTGACTTCCCAAAACCTCAAGGCTCTGCATTAACGCTTTTTGAGTGTTAATGTGAGAGCCGTTAGCGTCAGCTAGTTTAGCTCGTCGCTGACTGACTTCGTCAAGTTTGCCTTGCAAACTTTTAATACGATAGTCAGTTCTAGCGATAGCTGAACTAAGATCAACTTCAACGTTGAATAAATCGTCAAATTCGATCTCTGGTTTGTACTCCACAGCTAATGCAGACATTACTGCATCTCTCTTGCGTGCTTGTATGTTAGTTAGTTTGTCGTTAGTTTTCATAGTTATATTACCTTTCTGAGGATCGAGTATTTGATCTCTCATAGCGACAGCGGTAGTGAAGCGAATCAGGAGCGTTAGCGACAAGCGAACGGATGTGAGATCAAACACGCAGAGACTCAAGAAATAAGTGGTAATATCACATGAAAACACGACAACTGGCTAACTGCAAGTAGCTAGAGGATGCTAATGTCAAGTTAGACCTGTGGAGTGATACAAATCAGAGAGAGATCCTCTCATACATCTACAGCGAGGCAAATAAATAGGTGCGTAGCTCAGGGGTGCAGATTGGGGAATCAAGCCCTTGCCGAGCCAGATGGATGAGAGTCAATGTAACCCCCCTTGAGGGGGGAGCGGGGGGTGAGGATGTTAGCGACTTTGTCCTACACGAAACCAGACATAGATCAGAGGAAGCGAACATGATAAATAGCGAGCCTGACGAGCGGACACGAAGTGTATTTATCATTGAGTGACGAAGGATCTAGCTGGTGGAGGAGGACATTGGAGCGACAAAGTGTTAAAGTAATACATTATTACTATAATTGTCTTGACAAGGGAAAACCCAGTCTATATCTAACAAGAGGTGGGAAACGAGTTATCCAACAACAAGTATGGGCTAACAGCCAAGCAAAAGGCGCTTGTCGATACTATCGTAGCCGAAGGCTGTAGTATAAGAGAAGCGGCAACAAAGGCTGGATATTCAACAAAAGACGGAGGCAGAGTAGCTGCTAGTCGTACACTACGAATCCCCAAGGTACAACAGTACATGATGGATCAAGTGGCACGAACTATAGGACTGGGAGCGGTGACTGCATCACACAAGTTAGTCCATTTGAGCAACAACGCACGCAGTGAGTATGTGCAGCTCGAAGCTAGTAAAGATATACTAGACAGAGTAGGACTACGCACACCAGATAGAGTATCTCACCAGATAGACGGTGAGATTAAAGTGAATATAGATCTCTCCTAACAAACAGGGGGGTGGGGGTTAAAAAACTGTGTGTGTACGGAGAGAGAGATGTCAAACAAACAACAGAGTCCAAAAAAGCTCTATAACCAAGACCAGATACTAAACTGGACCAGAGAAGAACAGATGAAGCATAAGGTGTGTTATGTCTGTCAGCAGTGGGGGACAATCGCTTTGAAAGGAGAATATGGAAACTATTATTTCGTTTGTGCAGACCATTGGAAGGTCGATCCTTCGTATATGGATCAATAATAATATATTTTTAAGGAGAAAAAGGCTCAAAGAGCCTGATGAACACGAAGTATTCTTAGGATCAGACTCTTATTGAGGATTGATTAGGGAATGTGCCTCGTTCTTTGTAATAACGATAAGCCCAATACCAGTTCTTTTTGTATTCTGTTTGAAGAAAATCCTTAATATCTCTATCAGGATCATCAAACCAGCGTTTCATTGCTTTGATTAGTTTATTCATACGACTGATATAAATAATCTATTAAAGAAAACAAATGCTAAAACCACACAACAGCTATGATGTCAAGCCACATTTAGTGTGCATTGTATCTATTAAATTAAATACTAATCTTTTATTGACGCTAGATAAGAGCTGATATAAGCTAAACTCGTCTGGTTAAGACATAAAGCGTTAGTGTTGCAACACTATAACATAAAGGAGAAAAAGATGCCCAACGTAAATGGAAAAAAATTCCCATACACAGCCAAAGGAATGGCTGCTGCAAAAAAAGAAGCTAAGAAATCAGGGAAAAAAATGACTAACTCAAAAAAATATGGCAAAAAGTAAAGTTAATCAAGCTGGTAACTATACAAAGCCTAGTCTAAGAAAAAGATTATTTAATCAAATTAAATCTAGTTCTGTACAAGGCACAGCTGCTGGGCAGTGGAGTGCAAGAAAAGCTCAACTATTAGCTAAAAAGTATAAAGCTGCTGGTGGTGGATATAAATAATGGCATTAGCCAAATCACAAAGAAGTTTAAAGGCTTGGACTAAACAGAAATGGAGAACCAAGTCTGGAAAACGATCTAGTGATACAGGAGAAAGATATCTACCTAGTGCTGCTATTAAAGCCTTAAGCCCAGCAGAATATGCTGCAACTACTAGAGCAAAAAGAAAAGCATCTGCTCAAGGTAAACAAGTATCTAAGCAACCAAAAAATATTGCAAAGAAAACAAAAGCGTATAGAAAAGTAAATTAATGGTAGCTAAAAAATATCAAAATCCTGAAGGTGGACTTAATGCAGCTGGTAGAGCACATTTCAAAAGAACTGAAGGTGCTAATCTTAAAGCACCAGTTACAGGCAAAGTCAAAAGAGGATCTAAAGCTGCTAAAAGAAGGAAGTCATTTTGTGCGAGAATGGGTGGAGTCAAAGGACCAATGAAAGATTCTAAAGGTAGACCTACCCGTAAAGCATTAGCGTTACGCAAATGGAAATGCTGATTGAGTAGTAAATCAAAGATCAAAGGAACTAGAGTAGAACGAGAGATCGTCAAACTATTTGAAGCACAAGGCTTCTCAGCTCGTAGACAACCTATGTCTGGAGCGATCATGGACTTTCCTCATGATGTTTATGTTAATGATTTATTTGACGGAACAACCATTGAAGTTAAAGCTAGAAAGAATGGTGCTGGATTTAAACAGCTAGATGATTGGAAAGGATCAGCTGATATTTTAGTCTTGAAAAAAGACTTTGAAAATCCTAGTGTGTATTTAGATTGGAAGTTATTTAAGGAGTTTTTAGATGTCTACAGACAATACCAACATAGATTCGGAAGTGAATCTGGAAACAAGGAAACAGTTTCCACTAAGTTTTCAAGAGAGAGAACGATTAAGAAAGATCGTAAAAAAAGTTCACCTAAAATACCTTCCCGAAAGTTTTCTGACCAACAAGGAAGCAGACAAATTAATAGAAGCACTTGGTCCAACGGTAAGAGAAAAATTGCTAAAAGAGTACATAGACAAGGTGAAGTAGATGGTCCAGTTCAACTACAAACCAGATGGCAGTACCTTAAAGAACTTTCTAAAAGAAGATGATTTCTTTCGAGGTATACGAGGACCAGTAGGTTCTGGTAAATCTGTTGCTTGTTGTGTAGAAATATTTAAAAGAGCTATCCAACAAGAAAAAGGTCAAGACGGGAAAAGAAAATCTCGTTGGGCAGTTATTCGTAATACCAATCCTCAGTTAAAAACTACTACTATTAAAACTTGGTTAGACTGGTTTCCTGAGAATACCTTTGGACCTTTTGCATGGTCAGTTCCTTACACCCATAGAATCCAAGTAGCTGATATAGATCTAGAAGTTATCTTCTTAGCATTAGATAGACCAGAAGATGTCAAGAAATTATTATCATTAGAATTAACTGGAGTATGGGTAAACGAAGCAAGAGAATTACCTAAAAGTATTATTGATGCCTGTACTATGCGTGTAGGCAGATATCCTTCTATGAGAGATGGTGGTGCATCTTGGTATGGAGTTATTGCTGATACTAACGCTCCTGAAGAAGATCATTGGTGGTCTATCATGTCTGGAGAAGTACCCACCCCCGAACACTTATCTAGAGAAGAAGCCTTAATGTTAGTTAAACCAGAGAACTGGAGCTTCTATATTCAACCTTCTGCTATGTTAGAGAAGAAGAATAGTAAAGGAGAGTTAGAAGCATATGAGAATAATCCTAAATGCGAAAACAAAGGAAACCTAACAGAATCTTATTACCCTAATATTATCAAAGGTAAAACAAAAGGCTGGATAGATGTTTATGTAATGAATAAATTAGGTACGATTGAAGAAGGTAAGCCTGTTTATCCTAGCTGGAATGAAGAAGTACATATCTCCAAAGAGCCTTTAGAACCATTTTCTACTACATTATTTGTAGGAATAGACTTTGGATTAACACCAGCTGCTGTATTCGGACAGAAGTTAGCTGATGGTAGGTGGTTAATCCTACATGAGTTAGTTTGTTTTGATATGGGTATTGTAAGATTTACTGAATTACTAAAATTAGAAATGGCTAAAAGGTTTAGAGGACTAGAAGTAGAGATCTATGGAGATCCAGCTGGAGATTTTAGAGTTCAAACAGATGAAAGAACACCTTTTCAAATACTTAGACAACAAGGATTAAGAGCTAAACCAGCTCCAAGTAATGACGTTGCTCTGCGAATAGAGAGCGTAGAAGCAGCTTTAACTAGAATGGTAGAGGGAAAGGCTGGCTTCCTAGTAAATAATAGCTGTATGAACCTAAAAAAGGGGTTTAATGGGGGTTATTATTATAGGCGAATACAAGTATCTGGAGATCGCTATGATGATAAGCCTATGAAGAACAGATATTCCCATGTTCATGATGCTTTACAGTATTTAATGCTAGGTGCTGGAGAAGGTAGAAGCCTAATGGCTGGTAAAACAGCTCCTTCTCGTGTAATACAAACAAGATCTTGGAATATCTTTGATAATCAAAAGAAAAAAAAGAAATCCGTATGGCAAAACAGACTAGGTATCTAGTATATTTCTTTGAAAACACAGACGGACATAGAGATACTAGGTTTTTTAAAAAAGGTTTTAAGCATTGTGGAGTTATAACTTACGATCCAGAAAACAAAGTATGGATATTAATGGAGTATATATTTGGTCATTTAAATCTAGAAGTCTTATCAGAAGATAAGATAGATGCTATCTTTAGAATGTTTCAAATGAAGAATGGTAGGGTTCTAGAAGGAGATATTAAACCTAGAAAAACTAAATTTCCTAGCATAATGGGTTCTTGGATTAAAGAACATAGTTGCGTATCTTATGTTCAGAGAATACTAGGATTAAATAAATGGTGGATATTTACACCACATCAGTTATATTGTGCGTTGAAAAAACAAAATTTTCGTGAAATAGATCTATAACTATGGGTAATTTATTCGGTACACCAAAATATACAGAATCAGAATCAGAAAAGCAGCTTCGTTTAGATAGAGAAAAAAGAATAAAAGAAGAACAAGAAGAAAAAGCAAGATTAGAAGCTCTTGAAGAAAAAAGAAAGAAAAGAATGGCTAAAGGAGTTATAGGAATGAGATCTCTCTTTAGTAGAGCTGGTGGTCGAGGATTCTATGCAGAAGGGAAAGAGATTGAGTAGTCAAGGTGGAACATCAAAAAGTTCAGCTGGAAGTTTTAGAGCAAGAGAAGGTGAAGTAAAACAAAAAAAAACAGCAACTCAGGTAAAATCTGATTTATATACTTCTATTGGAAAACAAGCAGATAAATATGCTCAAGAAAAATTAGGTATAAGTGGACCTAATATTATGAATACACCAGCTGGTCAAGTAGTAACAAAAGGATTTACATCTTCAACAGTATCTAATCAAATGTATGGTACTGAATATCAAAAAGCTAGAAACGAATATCTAGCATCTCAAGGTTTAGGTACTATGCAAAAAAACGGATCGTTTATTACAGGAGTACAAACAGATAAGGGATTAGTATTTAAATCAACAGCTAGACAAGCATATGAATCTGCAAAAGCAGAACCAATTCCTCTTTCTAAAGAGATGTATCAATCACAACAAAATTTTAAATTAGGATTAGGTGCGTTAGCAACAGCTGCAACTGGAATGACAGCATTTTTTTCAACAGCCTATTACTCTAACAAAACAAATCCTTATTCAACTTATGTTCAAAACTTTTACAAAACTGCTAATAGAACTTCTACATCAATAGCTGCTAATAGAGGAAGTAAAGATAGCGCAGCTCCAAGTACTGCTGAAAGTACATCTGTTACTGATTCTACAGCAGTAGCACAAAGAGATAAGAGATCATATCGTGGAGCTTCTACAGGAGAAACAGGAACACTAAGTGGCACAAGAACATTCTTAACTAAAGCAGATAAAACTATTAGAGGATCAATGGTAGGATAATGCCTTATATTCCAACAGCAGAACAAGAAGAAGTTAATTACTCTAACAATGATGCTAGAGTTATTTCTTTCTTAAAAAAGTTTAAAGAAGCAGAACATATATTCGATCATTGGAAAGATAAGTATGAAGAAGCGTATGAATATACAATGCCTCAAAGAGAGTCTTTCTATGAAGAAACTATTGGTGAGAGAAGAACTGATAAGATCTTTGACGAAACAGCTGTAGTTGGTATTCAAGAGTTTGCATCAAGATTACAAGCTGGAATCGTTCCTACATTTGGTCGTTGGGCTAGTTTACAATCAGGTACAGAAATACCAGAAGATGCTAAGTCTGAAGTAAACGAACAGTTAGATAAAATTACAGAATACATCTTTGAAGTACTAAGTGGTTCTAATTTCAACCAAGAAGTTCATGAAGCATTTATGGATCTTGCTATTGGTACAGCAGTTTTATTAGTAGAAGAAGGAGATAGTATTAATCCTATTAACTTCCAAGCAGTACCTTTACCAAGAGTTGTTTTAAACAATGGTCCTGACCAAAAGATAGATCAAATCTTTAGAACAAGAACAATGAGATATGACAGAATTATGGTTACATATCCTAAAGCTGAAATGTCTGAAGAAATGTTAAGAAGAATGGAAGAACATCCTTCTGCTAAAGTTAAAATTGTAGAAGGTGTATTTCGTTTATACGACAAACCTAATGAAGAAAGATACAAGTATTGTGTTGTTTGTATGAACGATAAAGAAATGATTTATGAAACAGAACTAACTGGAGTTGGTTCTAACCCTTATATTGTGTTTAGATGGAACAAAGCCAGTGGTGAAGTTTATGGTCGTGGTCCAGTATTTAATGCTATGGCTGCAATCAAAACAACAAACCTAACTGTAGAATTAATTTTACAAAATGCTCAAATGAGTATCTCAGGTATCTATACTTTTGAAGATGATGGTGTTATTAACCCAGATAATATTAGTTTAGTACCGGGAAGCCTTATTCCTGTAGCTCCAAATAGTAGAGGATTACAAGCATTACCAGCAGCTGGTAGATTTGATGTAGCTCAATTAGTATTAGGAGATATGAGAAACAATATTAAAAAAGCTCTCTACATGGAAACATTGGGTAGACCTGAAGGTACACCTATGTCAGCTACTGAAGTTGCAGAAAGAATGGGAGATCTGTCAAGACAAATAGGTTCCTCTTTTGGTAGACTACAATCTGAATTTGTTAATCCTTTGTTAAGAAGAGTTATTAGAATATTAATAAAACAAGGAAAGATTGTCATTCCTAAAGTAAACAATAGAGAAGTTAAAATAGTTGCAACATCTCCTTTATCTCAAGCTCAACACTCTCAAGATGTAGCAGATGTTATGAGATTCTCAGAAATTCTAGGTCAAACATTTGGACCACAAATGTTAAATATGGTAATCAAACAAGATGAAGTAGCTAGATATTTAGCTGATAAAATGGGATTACCAGAGAAACTAATTAGGGATGCAGCTGAGCAACAACAAATAGCAAATCAGTTGCAATCTATGACTCAAGCCGCTAATATGGGTGGAAATGAGTTGGGAAACCCTGAAGAACAAGGTCCAGTCTAAACAAGACTCGGAGCTAGATAAAATATTCGCTTCTGTATTTAATGATCCTAATGGGAAAAAAGTACTAGAATATTTAGAAACATTAACAGTAAAATCAGTTGTATCTCCACAAAGTTCCAGTAGTATGTTATGGCACTTAGAAGGACAACGATACTTGGTTAATTTAATCAAGTTAAAAATTAATAAAGGAATGAAAAAAGATGAGTGAAGAACAAACACAACCAATCCAAGAATCAACAGAAGTAGATTCTACACAAGAAGTTAGTTCTGAAATACCAGAGTATATACCCACTAAGTTTTGGAACGCAGAAACTAAAGAAGTAAATGTAGAAGATCTAGGTGCTTCTTATAAAGCATTAGAGAAGAAACTAGGTATGAGAACAGATGAGCTATCGAAACAAATTAGAGATGATATTACAAATGAAATATCTAGTTCTGCTCCAGAACAATATGATATAGTAACACCTGAATTACCTGATGGAGTTGCTTTAGATGTTGATCCTGAAATGCCATTGTTACAATGGTGGGCTGAAACAGCCAGATCAAAAGGATTAAGTCAAGAAGAATTTAATGCTGGTATTAACGCATTTGTAGAAAATGAAGTCAATGCATTACCTAATCAACAAGCTGAAAAAGAATTATTAGGTGAAAATGCAGATGCAAGAATACAATCAGCAGACTTATGGGCTAAAAAGAATTTAAGTTCAGAAGCCTATGATACAGTGGCTAACTTAGCTGCCACAGCAAATGGAGTAAGAGTTATAGAAGAAATAATGAAATTAACTAAAGATGCTCCTATTCCTAATACAGAAACTAAAATAGATGTTACTCCAGATCCGTTAGATCTAAAAGCTATGATGAAAGATCCAAGATATTGGAAAGACGGAGAAAAAGATGCAGCATACATTAAAAAAGTAACTGATCTGTATGAAAAATATTATAACCAAAAATCGGCTTAAAAAAGTCCAAATATACTGGAGAGATGCAATCAGCCATGCTGAATGGCTCTCTCCAGAAGATGCTAAAAAATACAAACCAGCAGTAAACTACACAGAAGGCTTCTTATTAGAAAAAAATAAAGATGCTACAATAGTCTTTATGTCTTGTAATGACACAGACATTGGCGATACTACAGTAATTCCTACAGAAAATATTAAATCATTTAAATTTGTGCGTTGATTTTTGCATAAAATTATGCCAGTCCTATAAAAAAGACCTCGCATAGCTTTATGATATGCCTGTTTAACAGATAACATATCAGCCCTATCGAGATAATCTTGATATAAACAAACGAACAAAAGGAGATAAATTATGAGTTCGAGCATAACCAATGCTTTTATTACCCAGTTTGAAGCTGAGGTACATATGGCATATCAAAGAATGGGTGCTAAGCTAAAAAATCTTGTTCGTGTAGTTAATGGTGTATCAGGCGAATCTGTTAAGTTCCAAAAAGTAGGAACTGGTGAGGCAACATCTAAAGCAAGACATGCTGAGGTTGTAGCAATGAATATTTCTCACACTAACGTAACAGCTACTCTCGCTGATTTCTATGCATCTGACTATGTGGATAGATTAGACGAGCTTAAAACCAACATTGACGAAAGACAAGTAATCGCTAATAACGCAGCTTACGCTCTTGGAAGAAAAACTGACTCAATCATTACAGACGCTATGTCATCTGCAACTACACTAGCTAACAACGCTGGTGCACAGGGTGGTACAGTAGCAACTGATCTTAACATTGATAAGTTTAAAGAGATGCAAGCTCTATTTGGATCAAATGATGTTCCAGATGACAACCAAAGATATTGGGCTATTGGTCCAAATCAGTGGTCTGACTTATTAGCTGACGATCAGTGGACTAGACTAGAGTACATTGGTTCAGGAGAACTACCTTTCTCTGGCATGAATTATACTGCTAAGAGATTCTTAGGTTTCTTAACCTTCGTACATTCTGGACTAGATACATCTGGTTCAACAGATAGACATACAATCGCATGGCACAAATCATCAATGGGCTTAGGCGTTGGATCTGAAGTAAGAACTGAAGTAAACTACATTCCTGAGAAAGTAGCTCACTTAATGACA
>Ga0181592_10002132_pt1 | contig 16253 bp, 5 predicted proteins | sample 071ome_20_FD_133755 | JGI IMG/M metagenome (GOLD analysis project Ga0181592, IMG submission 133755) | Coastal salt marsh microbial communities from the Groves Creek Marsh, Skidaway Island, Georgia - 071412BT metaG (megahit assembly) | ecosystem: Environmental > Aquatic > Marine > Intertidal zone...
TGTAACAAACGGAACAACATTGCCTAGCGATTTATATAGATTAGGTAGTGTTATCTTCAATAATGCTGTAGCTGAATTAATTAGCCAAAAAGATTGGTTATATGTAAAATCTTCACCATTAGCGCAGCCAACAAATGATTTTCCTGTGTATATAAAAGACGGAGACGAAATAGAGGTATACGGAAAAGACAGTGATGGAAACATTGAACAAAAAACATCAAACGTTACTTGTAATTATACAAAGGTACCTAATGAAGTTTCATGGGCTTATAATTCTGTAACAGGCACGTATGATGCAAGTAATTCTGTTAATTTTGAATTACATGCTTCGGAAGAAACAGATCTAGTTATAAAAATATTAGCATTAGCTGGCATAATACTTAAAGATAATTCTTTATACGGTATTGGTAGCGGTGAAGATGTTAGAAACGAACAACAAGAAAAATCATAATAAATGGGATTAATTAATCAAACACAGCAAGCATATTACGAAGGCAACGATTTTGGAGGCTATCAGTTTATATCACTAAAGGATATTGTAAATAATTTTATGCTATCTTATGTTGGTGAAGAAAAAATAATCCCTAAAATTAAAAGAAATAACGTAAGTTTTTATGCTCAAAGAGCACTACAGGAATTAAGTTATGATACTTTTAGAATTGAAAAGTCACAAGAAATTGAAATTCCACCAACGCTAGTGATGACTTTGCCACAAGATTATGTAAATTATGTTAAAGTAAGCTGGACAGATACAAGCGGTGTTGAGCATCCTGTATATCCTACAACAAATACCAGCAATCCAGAAGCTATATTACAAGATGATCAATATAATTATACATTTGATGCTGATGGTAATTTATTAAAAGCTAATGAGTCAGAAACATGGTCAAAATATAAAGACCAAAATACAGATACAGATGTTGTAAATGACTTTTATTTAGAAGATAATAGAAGTTTTCAAACATTAAATGGTCAAAGATACGGTTCAGATCCACAACACATGAATTCAAATGGGTCATTTTATATTGACCCTATTAAATCAAGAATACATTTTTCTGGTAATTTAACAGATAAAATTATAACATTAAAATATATAAGCGATGGCTTAGGAACAGATGCAGAAATGAAAGTACATAAATTAGCGGAAGAAGCAATGTACAAATGTATAGCATATTATATATTAGAAGCAAGAGCAAATACTCCTGAGTATTTAGTTATGAGATATAGAAAAGATAAGTTTGCTTCCGTTAGAAAAGCAAAACTTAGATTATCAAATATAAAACTTTCCGAGCTTACACAAACACTAAGAGGTAAATCAAAACATCTAAAACACTAGAATATGCCTGAAATTAAAAATGCTTTCATAAAAGGTAAAATGAATAAAGACCTTGATGAAAGATTAGTTCCTAATGGTGAATATAGAGATGCATTAAACATTGACGTTGATTATTCAGAAGGCAGTGACGTAGGTGCATTAAAAAATGTTTTAGGCAATATTGCTGTAGGATCAATTCCTGGTAATGGTGAATCTATCATTTCATCAGGATATTGTATTGGATATGTTAAAGACACAAAAGAAAACAAAATATATTGGTTGATACAAGATAATCAATTTATACACCCTATAAATGGTACATTTGAAAATAGAGATATAATAGCTGAATACGATATTGAAACAAACACATTATCACCTGTTATAGTTGATTGGAGCGTAGGCGCTTTAAATTTCAATAGATTTTATTTAGTTACAGGTATAAACATATTAGATGGTGTATTATACTTTACTGATAATTTAAACGAACCAAAGCAAATTGATATTGCATATTGGAAATCACAAACTACAGATTTTCTTACAAATACAACAGGGTTATCAGAAGATAGAATTACTGTTATTAAAAAATCCCCATTACAAGCGCCAACTTTAGCATTGAGTTCGTCAACAAGAGGTGGAAATGGTACTTCAGGTAATACAGATGTTTTTGTTTCATTAAATTTATCTGACAGCGGCACAAATGTAAACACATTAAGCGATGCTAAAGAATCTGGTGAAACAATTGTAGGAACATTTACATTAGCACCTAATTATGAGCCGGGAGACGTTATTACATTAAAATATACATTTTTAGAAGGTGACGACCAAACAAAATTAGAAGCAAGAATATTATTAGCATCTACATATACAGCTGGTGCAACATTTTTTTCAGGTGAATTATTAACTATAAGTGAAAATGTGCCTGGTGGAATTGTGCAATGGCAAGCAATATTAGAAGAGGAAGACCCGTTATTTGAATTAAAATTTCCATTATTTTCATACAGATATAAATATACTAATGGTCAATATAGTTGTTTTGCGCCATTTTCAAAAGCTGCATTTTTACCAGACCCAACTAAAATAGGTAATAATTTTGAATACAATGCAAAAGATGGTTATAATTTAGGTATGATTAATAGTGTTAGAAGTATAACTATTAATGATATAAATCACAATTTAAATACTACAGATGTTGAAGAAATAGATATATTATATAAAGATTCTGTAGGTAGCAATATTTATATTGTGGATACAATTAAAAAAATAAATGGCAGCTTAGCAACAAGTTTTTCAGTTAAAGATGAACAAATATATAAGGTTGTTGAAGCCAATCAATTATTAAGATTATTTGATAGTGTACCTAAAAAAGCTAAATCACAAGAAATTAGCTCAAATAGAATTATATATGGTAATTATACACACCAATTTAATTTGCCAAATGAGCTTACTTTTGATATAAAATTAAAAAACAGATATAACCCTACGGATAATAGAACAGATTTATTGTCTATAAAATCAAATAGAACATATCAAATAGGCGTTGTTTATATGGATGAATATGGTAGACAAACACCTGTATTAACAGATAAATCTGGAATTATAAAGGTTCCGTTTAGTCAAGCTAAAAATTTAACTAAATTTGAACCTAAAATTACGTCGGCGTGGCCTAGTTTTGCAAAATATTATAAATATTTTATAAAAGAAATATCTAAAACTGTTTATAATTTAGCTGCAGATAGTTTTTATCAAGATGATGAAGGATATATGTATATATCTTTTCCTTCTTCTGAAATAAATAAAGTAAAAGAAGAAGATATTATATTATTAAAGAAAGGTAGGGATAATAATCCATCCGAAATATCTACAAGCTTTAAAGTATTAGATAAATTATCTAGCCCACCTTCTTTTTTAGCTAGGCCAATAGAAGTTGTTTATGATCCTAGCGTATTTGCTTATTCAAATCAATTTGGTGATGGTGCTGAACAAACAACAGCAAAAGCTGGTGTTACTCCAATACCTAATCACAATACAATAACAATAAAAGATTTTTTTAAATGGCAAGATAAAGACGGTGCTGGTAATACTTTTAGTACTGATTTACAAAGTGTCACAGGAACATCCGTAGAAGGCAGGGAAGCAATAGCACCTGGTAAAAAAGTAAGATTTGAAAATGCAGATGCTAAATCTAAAGTATATACAGTAAAAGCAATAGAAACACATTTTGTAGGTGGAGATGATATTGAAGTAACATTTGAAGAAGAATTTGGTAATGATGTTTTAATATTATATGATGATTATGAAAATAATTATACAAATGCTACTGTTTCTGGGAAAATGGTTGCAGTTGATGAAATTGATAAATCTGGTAGTGCTGAATTTGAAGGTCGATTTTTTCTTAAATTAAAAGCTGATAATAATTTATTAACTGAATTAATAGGTACTAATGTACAAAATTTAAATGCAATATCAACAATAAACGGTGTTGACGGAGACGCTCAACAGCAATATTTTAGCATAGGAAATAAAACAAGTACCGGCAATACAACGGGAGTACCTACAAACCCAGATAGACAATATTTTATTAGATTTGGTGGTAAGCATGGTGTTAATTCGTCTTCAACGTATAATTTAGCTGCACAATCTGGAGGCTTTAATCAAGCCAATAGTGCAAGCTTAGGAGCATCACAATTAGATTTGACAGAAGGTTGGCATATAACTATAGGAACAACAAGAAAATTTGATGATATTCATTCTTATTATGATAGCTCACCCTTTACATCAAATTTAAAAATTGGTAATTATATATCATTTTTTAATAAATATAAACAAAATGGAGTTGATATAGATGATAATTATTACAAAATAGAAGATATTTTTATTGGAAAAGCAGCTGATGGCAGAAGGTTTTGGACATTAAAATTTAATAAAAATTTAGATGGTGATGTTGCATTTTTTGATCAGTTATTAGCTGAGCCTAAGGTTTCTATAACAGTGCATGATTTTAAAAAGGATAATTTAAAAAATATAACTAATCCACCTATATTTGAAGTTGAGCCGCAAGATGATGTGGATATTGATATATATTACGAAACACAAGAGGTATTTGTTCAAGGTAATCATGGTCAAGCTAATAATTTATCATATCATAACTGTTATAGTTTTGAAAATGGTGTTGAATCATTTGTTATAAGAGATGATTACAATGCTCCAGCATTAAGTAAAGGCGTTCGTGTTTCGACTGTATTTGAAGACAATTATCAAGAAGAAACTTTAAAATCTGGCTTAATATATTCACAAGTATACAACGGTAAAACAGGTATAAATAAATTAAATCAATTTATTATAGCTGATAAAATTACAAAAGATTTAAATCCAGAATATGGTAGCATACAAAAGCTTTATGGAAGAGATACTGATTTATTAGCTTTATGCGAAGATAAAATTGTAAAAATATTAGCAAATAAAGATGCGGTGTTTAATGCAGATGGCAATCCACAATTAATTGCCAGCAATAGAGTATTAGGTCAAGCTATTATACCAGCAACATTTGGATCATATGGTTGTCAAAACCCTGAAAGCTTTGTTGAATTTACATATAGATCGTATTTTGTAGATAAAGTAAGAGGATGTGTTTTAAGGCTATCAGCAGATGGAATTACTGAAGTTTCAAATTATGGAATGAAAGATTATTTTAAAGATAATTTAAGAGCACAAGTTTCAAATTCTAATTACGGTAGAATATTTGGGACATATGATGAAGTTAAAAATCAATATAATGTTTCATTACCTACAGGCGTTGCAACTACAGTTTCATATTCTGAATCAATAAACGGATGGGCAAGTAGAAAATCATTTTTACCAGAAGGTGGGTTGAGTATAAATAATAAATATTACACATTTAAAAATGGTAGTTTATATGAGCATCACAGTGAATCAGGGGTAAGAAATACTTTTTATGGTGTAAAAACAAATCCTGAAGTTACGTTTTTATTTAATGAAGCACCTGCAAATGTTAAAAACTTTAGAACATTAAATTACGAAGGTAGTTCAGGTTGGACATGTGCTAGCATCATCACCGATAAGCAAGACGGTTCAGTACCTTTGTTTGTTGAAAAAGAAGGTAAATATTACAACTATATATCTGGTGTTACTGAGAATGAAAACACCATAGATACTAAAGCTTTAAATGTGCAAGGCTTAGGTAATCTAACTTCACAAACAACAGATAGTGGAAACAGAATATTTACATTTAATTTTAATTTAAATAACGACTTACAAATTGGTGATAATTTATATTATGTAGATTCATCAAGCAACAAGCAAGATTTAGGTAAAATAACAGCAATAAACAAAACTAATAAAACAATTACTATTGTAGACGGTTCAGAAGTACCACAAGCGTCCGCATATATGTTTTATAGTAAAGATGCTAAATTCAATACATCAGGTATTTTAGGATATTACGCAGAAACAAAAATGACAAATACGTCTACAGATTTTAAAGAATTGTACTCAGTTGGTTCTGAGGTTAGTATAAGTAGTTAATATGTAATAATAATATTATGGAAATATTAGTAGATATAATAAAATATTTATTCGAATCACCGTCAGGTATGTATTTAGGAGTTGCACCTGCCCTTATTGCAAAAGGAGTGGGACAGGTAGCTGGTTTAGTTAGTGCGTTTAGTGGTGGTGGTAAAAGAAGAAGAGAACAAAGAGCGGCTGAGGCTGAAATGGGTAGATATAAAGAAAAATATGAGCAATTGGATACTTCTAATCCTTATGCAAATATGACGAACCCTTTTGAAAATTTAACTGTTAATACACAAGCCGCTGATTTTGCAGCACAACAAAATTCACAAAATTCTGCAAATATTATGAGTGGTTTAGCAGCAGCAGCCGGTGGGGGTGGTGTAGCAGCATTAGCTCAATCTATGGCTAACTCACAAGCTCAAGCAACACAACAAGCTTCTGCAAGTATTGCGCAACAAGAATCACAAAATCAACAATTAGCTGCGCAAGGTGAATTTAAAAGACAATCAATGATTGCTTCAGGCGAGCAAGAAGCACAATCAAGGGAAGCTTCTAAAACAGCAACGTTGTTAAGTATGTCACAGCAAAGGGTTGCAGCAGCTAAACAAGCTAGAGAAAAAGCTACACAACAACAATTAGGTGCTTTATCTGGTGCGACTGAAGATCTTGATAGTCAAGAAAGTGGATTAAAAGCCTTGGGCGGATTAGCTGCAAAAGGTGGCCAAGCATTAGGTGGCTTTGTAAAAGGTTTAGGCGTAGGATTATAATAATAAAGATATGGCAAAAACAACAACATTTGGAGCGGTAAATACAGCATTAGCACAGGGCGCAGCAGCAGCTTATAAAGATTATAGCACTGATAGTTTTAATAAAGCTAATCAAGCTATAACTAAATTATTTGAAGCTAAACAGTCAAAAGAAAAAGCAGAAAAAGAAAAAATACAAAATAGTATACAAGCTTCTATTGCTGAAATTGGAGATGTTGATATTTCTAAAACGCCACCTGAACAAAGAGATGCACAATTTGCAGCATTGAATGATATACGTGGAAATGTAGCAAATCTTGAAAATCAAAAATATGAATTGATTAATAAATATGGCTTTTCGCCAAATTCAAAAGAAGTTTTAGACATTGTTAATCAAATAAGCCAATCAAAACAACAGTTTGGTATGATTTCAAAAGATGCAGAAACTTTTCAAGCAATGCGTCAAGAATTTATAGATAACGGCGGACAATATTCTAAAGGTGTGCCTATTGAAGTTCAAGACAAATTAGATAAATTATTTGCTAAAAATGGTCAATATACTACTGAAATAATAAATGGCAGGCAAGTATACAAAACAGAAGATGGCACCGTAATTACAAATGAAGATTTACAAAAAGGCTATTTTTTAAAAGATTCTAAAATGGCTACATATGTAATGGATGGGGTTGATAAAATTTATTCAAAGGGTAGCTCAGGAAAAGATTTTACTAGTACAGATGAAATGGTATTAGGACAAAGCATTAAAAATGAAATTTTAGCAGGCGGCGCAGAAAGGGTGGCGTCAATGCTACATGACGATATTTTTGGAATGAATGTTGATTTATTTACCGATGCTGAAACCGCGGCTATAGAAGCATTGCCGTTTGAAGATCAAGTTAATCAAATAACTAATAAATTAATTGGTCATTATAAAAATGTATATAATGATGGTAAAGAAGCCTATAACAGCAAACAAAGCCTTGAAGGAGAGGGGGACGTAGAAATTTATGAGTCGTTTGGTGATGTTGGGAAAATACCTGTTGCAGGTGGCTATCATTTTAAATGGGATGGGGATAGATATATAAAAGTAGATGCTGGTGGTGATACAGTTCAGCCAGTTATTGAAATAACAAATGCTAGAGATGCTAATAGATTCTTTAAAAATATTAAATTTAAATCATAATGTCAGAACCAATTTACTACACACCTAGTGGTGTTGAGGTTCCTTTATCTACAATACAAAAAGAGGCTAATGCAGCTAATATATCCGTTGAAGAATACATTGCTAATAATAATTACACAACTAGATCACCTGAATTAATTGATTTAGAAGAAAGGGCAGGCGGTATTAAAATGCCTAATGCAGATGGCCCAGATGTTTATAAAAACGGAAGAGGGCGCTATGACTATGATACAACAACTGGTTCTACAAATATTATAGGATATAGTGGTAGAAATAAACAATATCCTATATTTGGTCCGCCTACAGATGAAGACAAGTTTAATTGGTCGCTTCACAATGCTGATCAGCCTGAGTTTTTAACTACTAAAAGAGGTAAAAAAATTAAAAATCCTAAATATGTATCAGAAGAAGATGCTTTGCCCTTACAAACGCAAGTAAATGTAACAACAAAAAAGCAAGATTTAGATATAGAACATAGTAATTTATATTATAACAAAGATAATAATGACTTTGTAAATAATAACATACCTAATTTTGACAAGTTACTTCAAGAACAAAATATTAATCCAAACGATATTAGCGGGGCGGCACAAAGACCTGACCCAGAAACAAAAGCTGTTTTTTCAGAATATGTAAAAGAAAATATAGAAGCTGATGTATACGGTGCAAAAACAAATGTATACAGCGATTTAATGGAAAATTCTTTAATAGAAAGTGATAAATCGCAATTTGTAATTTCCTATATGCTAGAGCAAGATCAAAGATTAAATGATAAAAGAGTAAATGATTACATTTTACAAAACCCTGAAAAATTTAAAGATGTAAAATCTATTGACGAAGCCAAAAAAATAATTTACGACTCTGATAACCCTTTGTTGCAAAGAGTAACTCAATATGACTGGGAAGCTTATGAAAAATGGGAAGAAGAATCTTTTCCTAATTTAACTCAATATAAAAAAGAGCAATTAGAGGCTGCAAAAGAAAGATATAATAATATAAAAAACAGAGGCGGAATAAGAATGGCTGCTGATGCTGTAACAAACCCATTTATTGAACTTATTCCCGGGGCATTTGAAGGCGGCAGAGATGCTTTAATATGGATGGGGAAATTTATGCCTGATGTTTTACCTGGTGGTGACGACTGGGCTAAAACGCAAAATATGCGTATAGCAATGGAAGAAAGATATAGTCTAAAAAATTTAGATTATTTTAGAGTTGATGGTAAATCTACAACTATAGATGGTATAGAATATTTAAAAGATGATAAAGGTAATATATATGATACAACCAATAACGTTAATGTAACAGAGTTGCTAAGCAATACTGATTATAAAAAAATATCAGAAAGTATTGATGCAGATGGAATTGACTCAAGTGATTGGAGTTCAAGAGGTGCTACAAAGCAGGCTGGAAATGTTATAGGTAATGTTGCTTTTCAAGTTGTAGGAACTAAAGGAATTGGTGCTGTTAGACAGGCTTCTTCTTTGGCAATGCTTAGTAGAGCAGGAAAAATGGGTAGATTTAAATCTGCTGCTCAATATAAGCAATATGTTAAAAGAGCTGCAGAGGGTAAAAATAAAGGCAGTTTTATAAAGCCAGAATTTGAAACATTTGGAGTTAAATTACCTAAAACAGGTTATTTTAAAGACCCTAGAGTTATTGACGCTTCTTTATTCCAGTCTTTATATGGAATGACTACAGGATATAATAACACTCATAAAGCTGCTATTAACGCTGGATTAAGCCAAGACGAAGCAGAGAGCTTAGCTACTACAGCTCAATTAGGCATGGGTGCATTATATTTTCTTACGGGACCTTTAAATCCAAGATTGCCGGCGTTGGATAAATTAGATGATTTATTTAAAAATAAAAAAGTATATCAAAGGCTTGTAGATGATTACAAAAAAACAGGTAGTTATACCGCCGCATCTAATAGTTTTGCAGACAATGTTAAACGTGTTCTGCCATCATCTACAACCGTAAAAACATTCGCACAAGAAGGTGGTGGAGAATTTGTTCAAGAAAATATACAGCAATTAGGTGAAACTAAAATTGTAAATCCTTTAATAAATGAAGAGGCTGAATTTGAATTATTAAATACAGAGTATTCATTAAATGATTTTATTCAAACATCTATATTGTCATTTGCAGCAGGAGGATTAGTCGGTGGTTTAAGTGTTGCTGGAAGTGGAAATTATACTAAAAATAAAATAGGTGATTTATATACAGTATCTCAAAACATAGATGGAACAAAAGCTAGATTTGATGCTTTAGTTGAAAAAGGAACTATAACACAAAGACAAGCTAACCAGATATTAAAAGATGCTGAAAATGTTGCTTATGCTGTAGAAAATGAAAATATACCTAACTACATATTAGATGTAGACCCTAATGCATATGTAAAAGTTGCAGGATTACAAAAACAATTAGCTGGTTTAAAAAATAAAAGAAGTAAGCTTGGAAATCTTTCAGACCCTGAAATTAATAATCAAATTGAAAAATTAGAAAATCAAATAATTAAAATTGATGAAAATTCAAGAAAAAAATTATTAGATCAAGATATTAAAACCGCTGAGCCCTATGCTAAAGTAAAAAAATTTAAAAATGCAAGACAAGCTCAAAAAGCAGGTATTACGGGTTTAGATTCAAGTACGGACGGAATGCTTGAAAAAGATGGTGTTATATATATAAATGAAGAGGTCGCTTTATCTGGAAATTATGCAGTAACATCTCATGAAGTTTTACATAAAATATTAAAAACACAATTTAATATAGATGGGAAGGCAACCACAGAGCAAAAGAAAATATTGAATGATTTTAAAAAAATATTAAAATCTCAAGGGCTAGACCAAATTATTGAAGAAAGAATTAAAAAATATAAAGAAGAAGGATATGATACAGAAAATGCCAACATGGATGAGTACTTCACTGCTTTTTCAGATTTACTAGGAAGCAGAGCAATAGATGTTGAAGCATTAAGACAAAATCAATCTTTTAGTCAGCAAATAAAAAAGTTTTTTGAAGAAGTGCTTGCTAAAGTATTTGGTGTTAATAGAAAATTTGAAACTGCAGATCAATTATATGATTTCATAATTGATTATCAAAAAAGTTTTCAAAAAGGAAAATTATCAAGCAGAGCTAAAGTTAAAATTAAAGCTGGTGAAAAAATAAAAGGTGATACAAAAAAGTCTTTAACAAAATTATCGCCTGAAATTGAAAAAGAAGTTGGCGAAAATATAAAAAGTTTACAAGAGGCTAGAAAAAATGCAGAAGATCTTGCTAAAAAATTTAATAAACCGTATCAAAAAACTCCTCAAGAAACAAAAATTGAAAATAATATTATTCAAAAAATAAAACCTACTGTTGATAGTTTTGTAGAAAGCAGAACAAAAGATTTATTTGATCCTATACCTAAGGACGCTAGAAAAGGTATAGACAGGGACACTTTCAGAGAAAGCATGAAAACAGATATTCATACTATGGTTTTTGATGAATATAAAGCTTTACAAACTATTGAAAAATTTATTGTAAACAGAGGGTATTTAAGATCTAATGCTTTAGCTAAAAGTTTAGGAATAAAAGAAACTATAGATAAACAAATTGATGAAAGCACGGAAAATATTTTAGATGAAGAAAATAAAATAATTGGAGAAGATAAAATATATAATATTGAAAAAGCATTTACTCCATCACAAATAGAAGGCATTGATGCGGAGCTTTTAACAATAGCTAGAATATTTACTACTAAAATTAGTGAAACAGCATTAAATAAAAAGAGTTCAGATTTTATTAGAGATTTTAAAAAGAGAGCAAAAAAATCACAAGCAATATCTTTAATTAAAGAATCTCTTAAAGTAAAAGGTAAAGTAAACCCTAATAAATTTTTAAGATTAAAAAGACCTATATTAGAAGGCACAACAACAACTTATTTATCTAGAGCATATCCTGAGGTTATTGAAAAATCTGTTGATGGTAAATATGAAGGTAAAATTTTTAACCCAAACTTTGTTAAATTTCCTGAATGGCAAGGCAAAAAAATTGATAGAGAGAAAACAAGTACAGATAGCGCTGGTAGAACAGCTGGACATGATTTAGTAAGAAGAAGGAAAAAAGCTGCAAATGTTTTAAGTAATATAGAATTTTTGCAAAAAAGCTTTACTAATATAAAAATTGAAGACAATAAGGTTTTGCCTATTGATCCAAAAAAAGCAATGAAACCTGTCTCACAAAACTCAATTGATTCACCTATAGCACAAGTTGCTACTGAAGCATTGCTAAGTAGATTTGTTACAAAACTAATAGAAGGTAATAATGAAATATCAAATGCTTTTGAAAAAGCACAAGCAATAAAAGGACAAATACTTGCAGAAAATTATGTTAATAATATTGCAATGCAAGCCGAAGAAGGAGGGGTTAAAAAATCTTTAACGTTTAATTATAAAGAAGCCGCTTCTAGATTAGTGAGAATTGCTTATAAAAGAGGTATTGCTAATGTGGTTGACGTAAATAGTAATATTGTTACAAATATAAAAATACCTAGAATTGGTACCATTGAACCTGAAGAGCTTAATAAAGTATCCGGTTATCTTTCTGATGGCAGACCATTACCCTCTTTAGGTAGTTTACTTTTAAAATTAAATAAAGAAAATTTAATATTATCCATTGATGAATTTATGCCTTTTATTAGAAAAGACCCCGTTATACAAAAAGCATTGCAAAATGAAAAAGCAGAATTTAAATTTGCATTAACAAGAAATAGCGATGTAAATGCTAAAAATGATTATGCAAAAGAAATTTTTGGATTAAGAGAAGATTTGGGGTCTTTAGTTATGGCAGTATTTCCTGATGGAGGATTAAAAATCTTTGGATTTCATAATCGTTTTTTAGATCCTGCTGGCAAAAAAGTAGATGTTGTAGCAACTACAACCGCTAAATTAAATAATTTTAATGCAAAAACAATTTATTTAACAAATCCTGATGGTAGTTTTGTGCCAGGAGAATTTTATGAAAGACTTAATAATAATAATAATAAATTAAAACCTAAAAAAGTATCTAACTTAAATTTGCAAGATGTAGAAATTTATAATTCTCAAAAAGGAATTATGAAAAAAATAGGTGAAATAATGCAAGCAAAAATTCCGTTAAAGAAAAAGCTTGAGTTGCTCACTAATGAATCAGATTTAATAAAAAATGCAAATGTTGCTAATATAGGTTTAGCTAAACACATATTAAGAACAATTAGAAAAAGATATAAAGCTGGTAAAATGAGTGCAAAAACAGTATTAGCTCTTTTTCAACAACAAACAAGCGCAGACGAAGGATTTAGAGGATTAAGCACATTTAATTATGTTACATTAATAGGGGATATAGATCAAGGCCATGCAAAAGGTGAGCATTTATTAGCTAATGCTATAACTATGTTTAAGTTAGTTAAAGCAATCATTGACCCTTCTATAGGTAATATTCAATTTGAAAATGACATTGAGAGTGCTTTGATGTTTCATGATCAGTGGATGCATAATAGATCTGATTTAGATTTTATCGATGTCCTTGGAAAAACCATCAATGCCGCGGAATTAAGGATGCTTGCTGACCAAGACGGCTTGAAAAATATTTTTACTATAGATGGGAAACCGGCAGCTGATATTATTCCTGGAAGAATAGAAGCTTTTAAATTAAATGAAGCAATAAACAAAAGTTTAAAAGACGGACAATTACCACCACTTCCACAAAAGAAAAGTATTTCTGTAGATTTAAATAAAGAAATAAATGAAATGATAAGTAGGCAAAAAGGCGTAAGACCTGAAACTACTTATTCAGCTGTAGTTGCTAGGAAACAAGGCGCAAATAAAGGAAGATTTAAATTCTTTTTACCAGCTACAGCAGAAGATTTCAGAGGTTTAACATCATACACGTTTGCAGGCAAAGGAAAACAAGGAGAAGCTGACCAAAAGTTTTTTGAAGATAATTTAGTTAAGCCATATGTAAGAGGCGTTGCAGCAATGGAGTCAGCAAGACAAGCTTTTAAAAATGATTATAAAACATTATTAAAAACTTTGCCTCAAGTAAAAAAGAAACTTAATAAAAAAATACCAGATAGTGATTTTACGCATGATCAAGCTATAAGAGTTCATTTATATACTAATTCTGGATTTGAAGTTCCTGGTATATCCAAAAGAGATGCTAAATTTTTAAATAGCTATGTAGCAAATGATCCCGAATTAAAACAATTTGCAAATGCATTGCAAGACATAAGTAAAAAAGAAAAATGGGTTGAGCCTGAATCATATTGGGATGTTGGTAGTATATTACAAGATATAAATAGTATAGATCAAACTGTATCAAGAAAAGAATATTTAGCAGAATTTATTGAAAATGTTGATATTATATTTGATGAAAAAAATTTAAATAAAATAGAAGCGCTTTATGGCTCGAAGCACAGAGAGGCTTTGGAAGATATAATTAGAAGAATGAAGTCTGGTAGCAATAGGCCACCAGGTACAGGGGACAGACAAACAACAGCTTGGTTAAACTGGGTAAATAATTCTGTGGGTACAATAATGTTCTTTAACAGGAGGTCAGCATTATTACAAACAATTTCATTTGCTAACTTTATCAACTGGTCAGATAATAACCCTTTGAAAGCAGCACAAGCATTTGCAAATCAACCAGCTTATTGGAAAGCGTGGGTTGAAATATTTAATTCAGATAAATTAAAACAAAGAAGAGGCGGATTAAAATCTGATGTACAGGAGCAAGAAATTGCTAATCAAGCTAAAAATTCTAAAAATAAATTACAAGCAATCATATCTTATTTATTAAAAATAGGCTTTACACCTACTCAAATAGCAGATAGTGTTGCTATTGCAACTGGTGGTTCTACGTTTTTAATTAATAGAACAAAAACATATGAAAAACAAGGAATGGATTATGAGTCTGCAAGAGCTAAAGCTTTTGAAGATTTTAGCCTTATATCTGATGAAACACAACAGTCAGGTGATCCAATGCTTATATCAAAACAGCAAGCTGGACATTTAGGTAGATTTATATTATCATTCCAAAATACACCAATGCAATATACAAGGCTGATGAAAAAAGCGGCTTTAGATATAATAAATAGAAGAGGTAGTGATAAAGAAAATCTTAGTAAAATAATTTATTATGGTTTTGTGCAAAACTTATTATTTGCTGCATTACAAAATGCATTATTTGCTTTATTACCAGACTTTGACCCTGAAGATGACGAGGAGGGCTATGAAAGATTGATTGATAGTAAACAGAATAGAATAATTAATAGTATGGTTGATACTGTTTTAAGAGGTAGTGGTTTAGCAGGTGCTGTAGTTTCTACACTTAAAAATAGCATATTAAGATATATGAAAGAAGAGAAAAAAGGGTTTACTGCTGATCACGCTTATACTATATTAGAGCTTTCAAATGTTTCTCCACCAATAGGTTCAAAACTTAGAAAAGTTTATGGAGCAATACAAACTAAAAAATTTGATCAAGACATTATTGATGCTAGAAAATGGGAAACCACTAAAGATGGTAGATTAAATTTATCACCTAGTTATAAAATATTAGGTAATTTAGTTTCTGCTGGCGCAAACGTACCATTAGATAGAGCAATAGCTGAGGTTGAAGCAATTTCTGAAGCTTTAAACTCTCAAAATACAGCAGCACAAAGATTAGCGTTGGCATTAGGTTGGAGAACATGGGATGTTAATATTAGAAATGAAGACCACGAATTAATTAAAACAGAGGCTAAAGCTAAAAGAAAAGCAGCTGGAATAGAAAAAGCTAAAGAAACAAGAAAAAGAAAAAGTGATGCTAAAAAAGAAATTTTAAATAATATGCCACGATCGTTTGAAAAAACTTATGCAAACATGAATAAAAAAGAGCGAAAAGCGTGGTTAGATAAAGAAGTTGAAAAATATTTAAAAAATAATTAATAATTATGGCAAAAGATGCGTGTTATAAAAAAGTAAAAGCAAGATATAAAGTATTCCCATCAGCATATGCTAGTGGTGCTATTGCAAAATGCAGAAAAGTTGGTGCTAAAAATTGGGGTAATAAATCTAAATAAAATGGCTGAAAAATTTAAACCGCATAAAATGTATTGCAAAGGCAAAACGTTTATGGCAAAAACATATAAAGAACACATGGCTTTAAAAAAGAAAGGCTGTAGCCATAAAAAACCTAAATAATGGCAGTAAGAAAAACTAAAAAAGGCGCAGATCTTAAACGTTGGTTTAAAGAAAAATGGATAGACGTTAGAACTGGCAAACCTTGCGGTAGAACAAAAGGTGATGGCAGAGGTGTGCCATATTGTAGACCAAGTAAAAGAGTATCCAGTAAAACTCCAAAAACATCTGGTGAAATGTCGTCTTCTGAAAAAGCAAAAAAGATTAGAGAAAAGAAATCATTAGGACAACCAGCTGGCAAACCAAGAAGAGTAAAAAATCTTAAAAGACGTAAA
>Ga0181592_10002141_pt1 | contig 16229 bp, 16 predicted proteins | sample 071ome_20_FD_133755 | JGI IMG/M metagenome (GOLD analysis project Ga0181592, IMG submission 133755) | Coastal salt marsh microbial communities from the Groves Creek Marsh, Skidaway Island, Georgia - 071412BT metaG (megahit assembly) | ecosystem: Environmental > Aquatic > Marine > Intertidal...
GAGCACACTGGCTGAGGCGAACCCTGCTGACCTGACGGCGCTTGCTGACGAAATTCTTGCGGCTGGGGTAACCACGATTTTTTACGACTTTCAATCGAGCAGCGTCGACGCCGAGTCATTGGCAGAGCGTCTCGATGGAGTGGAAGTTGCCGCGCTCCTCACAGGCTCGCTTGTTGAAGACTCTGAAGTGGGGGCGGACTACATCACGATGATGCAGACAAATGTTCAAAGGATCCTCTCAGCAATCGAGGGCTGAACCCCCGAAGTAGCATGCAACCGATGGACTGGTTGACAAACCCAATCGAATGGTGGATCAACCCGTTCATCGACAGCGCCATTATGCGAGATGCGCTTTTCGCAGGTCTCCTTACTGTGCTGGGAGCGTCAATCGTCGGAACCTGGGTAGTGCTGAGAGGTCTCACATTTCTTGGTGATGCATTGGCGCAAGGCGTGCTCCCAGGGATTGCTGTTGCATGGGCTCTAAGTGTTGACCCGCAGCTCGGCGCGTTAATCGCTGCGCTCGCAATGGTCGCCGGGGTGAACATTATTCGCTCTTCTTCGCCATTACCTGACGATGTTTCCCTTGGAATTCTGTGCGTCGGCTTCCTCGCTCTTGCGGTTGTGCTGATGTCAGCCCGAGGTGGATTTGGTGATTTGAACCGTTTCCTCTTTGGCTCAATCACTGGAGTCGACCAGCAGGGGATCATTCGGTCAGCGATCTTCGCAGTGGTCACTATCGTGTTCGCAACGGTCGGTTACCGCGCGATGATCATGTCGACATTTGACCCCGCTCAAGCGAAAATCGCAGGATTTTCACCCCGGGCTGTTCATTTTGCCTTACTCGTGATGACCGCTCTTACCGTGGTGAATTCATTCGAAACCGTCGGGTCGCTGCTCGTCTTTGCATTCCTTATCGCACCTCCGACAACAGCATCGCTATTGGTGAAAAGCGTTCCAAGAATTATTGGACTATCGATTGTGCTGGGCGCCCTTGCTGCCGTCATCGGGCTGCTCATCAGCTATCACCATCGCACTGCCGCGGGCGCAACGATGGCGCTTGTCAGCGTGATGCTGTTCTTCCTTGGCCTCATTAGCTACAACATCCGCATCCGAGCAGTTTCTGCCTAGTGCGGCCAGCCGATAGGGCCCAAGTGTGCGGTGACGTGAACTGCCGAGACGTCAGCGCCTCGGTGTGACCTCACAGGAGGTGTGGAGCATGAGTCTTCAGGTGCTGTTCGATCGCATCTGCTGTTGGGTTCACGAATCCCACATCGCCAATCACCACCGTCGGGACGGTTTCATTACCGCGAGCAAAACTTCGAACGACTTCAGCAGCGTCCGCGTCAGACCAAATGTCATGCTCGATCGTTGCAATGCCCCGCTTCTCGAGCCCACGGCGCAGCATCGAGCAAAACGGACATCCTGGTCTCCAGTAGACGTGGACGGCGTCAGGCACGAGCGCTCTCGGCGAGCAAATTCTGCAGGCGCTCGAGCGTGCTGACAATTGCTTTGTGGTTTCGGGTGGGATAGTTCATGAGTTCGATGAACCATGGTGCCTTCGAAGTTGACCAATCGAACGATTCGGTCACACGAGTGCCATCTCCGTCTGCTTCGAGTTCATACCGCCATCTGTGGCCACCGATGTGCGCCCATGCAATGAGGCGGTCGTGCTCGAATTCAACGACGGTGTTGTTCATTCGGTAGGGAATCGGGCCAAGTTTCATGTTCATACCGAACTTCGAACCCAACTCGAGCGATGAAGTTTCAGAACGGCTCGATCGGACCATGCCCGAACCGTCGAATAGGCGGTGCTGATCGGGGTCAGACAACATCGCAAACACCTCGGCAGGCGATGCCGAAACATGAATTGACGAGGAAACGCATCGAACTTTTGTTGACATGTCGGTCAACGTACCCATCACAAGGGGATGCTGCGTATTCGTGTGGATGATCAGTCTGAGGCGGCAAATCGCTCTACATCGTCAGGGTGGCCGGCGACGACGATGTGGTCCTGAGGCTTCAGCACCGTCCCGGCTTCGGCATATGTGAACTTCCCGCCGGTTGGCTGAATGCATACGACGGTGACATTGAACTCTTGACGAATACCCGCTTCTCTGAGGGTTTTATCTGCGACGTGGGCGGGAACCATCATTTGGCTGATCACGAATTCATCATCGGGGTCGATTGGTGTTCCAACCTCATCTGCTGCATTGAGCCGCACGAATTCTTCGAGCTTGCCGGTGACCAGGTGGGCGACACGTTCCCCCATTTCCGCCTCTGGGTAGACCACATGATGAGCGCCCACTTTTGACAAGATCCGGCCATGGTCTGCCGTGATTGCTTTGGCCCAAATATTCTTCACCTCAAGTTCGACGAGCAGTGCAGTTGTGAGCACACTCGCCTCGATTCCATTGCCAATGCACACCGCCACGGTGAGGGCTTCGTGTACCCCAAGGGCACGAAGCGCTCGTTCGCTGGTGGTATCAGCTTGGGCAACTTCAGTCAGTTGACCTTTGTGCTCGTCAACCCGGTTCGCATTTTGATCGATGCCGAGCACGGGGTGTCCCAAACGCATGAGTTCGTTTGCCAGCGCGCTGCCGAATCGGCCAAGGCCGATCACCACGATCTCTCCGGAGTGTTCAAATGGTCTGCCTCGCATGCCATCGAGCATGTTTTGCATGTTTCGTGTGATTCTCTCAGCCAATGATCGGTCTCTCCTCGGGAAAACGATAGGGAAGGTCGCGCTTCTTTAACGCGATAGCGGTAACGAATGTCATAGGGCCGATTCGGCCGGCGAGCATGACGATTGTGAGAAGTGCTCTCGAAACTCCATTGAGTTCAGCGGTGAGTCCTGTTGAGAGTCCGACAGTTCCGAATGCAGAAGTCGCTTCAAAGAGTGCGGGGGTAAGTGTCACATCCATTGTTCCGACAAGGATCAGCGCAGTAGTGATGACAAGGCCAACTGAGAGCAAGGCGATGGTGATCGCTTGGCGCACAACTCCTCGACTCAGGCGCCGTCCGAAGACATTGACATCGTTTCTTCCTCTCACTTCGGCCCAGATGACGAAAGCGAGGACGGCGAACGTGGTGATCTTGATGCCACCACTCGTCGACGCAGGCCCCGCGCCGATAAACATCAGCGTGGTGACGAAGAGCAGCGTGGGCTCTTGAAGGCCACCGATATCAATGGTGGAAAACCCTGCGGTGCGTGGTGTCGTGCCCTGGAACCAAGAGGTGAGAAGTTTCTCCCCGATGTCGAGCGGCCCGAGTGTCGAAGGGTTAGCCCACTCGAGTGCCGCGAAGACCAGTGGGCCGATGACGATGAGGGTGAGGGTTGCGGTGACCGTGATTTTGGCGTGAAGGCTCCATCTTTTTGGATCGATACGGGCGAGTCCTCGTCGTCGTGCGCGTACTCCCACCGTTGCGGTTCCACGGACCTGCCGGAGCACTTCGATGATGATTGGAAATCCGAATCCCCCGAGAATGAAGGCGGCTGACATTGGAATGAGCAGAAAGGGGTCACCACTGAAACGTTCGAGCGAATCAGAGTAGAGAGAAATCCCCGCATTATTGAACGACGAGATTGAATGAAAGAGCGCCGAGTACAGCGACCGAGCAAAGTTCTCGTATCCGCCGGTCCAGAGACGCAGGAAGAGAATGAACCCAAGCACCAGTTCGACCAAGATGGTGATCTCTGCGACTCGTCGGAGGATGCCGCGAAGGTCGATCTCGGCGAGCACGCCGTTGTCGAGTGTGCCGAATTCAGCGGTTGCAAGTTTGCGTTGGTGCAGTCCCATTCGGTGAGAGGCGACAACGCTGAGAATCGCTCCAAGTGCCATGATCCCGAATCCGCCGACCTGAATTAATATCAAAATGATGACTTCGCCGAGCGCGCTGAACTCTGAGATGTTGAGGGTTGCAAGTCCGGTCACTGTCGTGGCTGACGTTGACGTAAATAGTGAATCAAGAAGCGATGGTTGTGTGCCATCAAACGCAGCGGGAATGCGAAGGAGCGAGGTCCCTGCAACGATGAGTGCGGTAAATGCAGTGAGAACCAGCCGAGCAGGGTTCTCGGAGGCTGAGATAAGCCGCCATTTGGTCACAAGAAACGTTACCGCTAAAGCGGACTTGTTGGGATGGCTTTACGTCACTCTGAGAGTTTCTTCATTGGGCAAGTTTGGAGGGGCTGCACTGCGATAGTTTGATGGAGGTATGGGACAACTCGTAGGCGTCACAGAAAAGGCATCAAGTCAGCCAGGCACGCTGAGGTTCGAACTCAATCGAACTCTTTCTGGTCAGGGCCATGAGCGCTTCAGCACCGTTGAGGAAGCTCGAGGAGATCGGCCGAGTGCAGTTCTCGCACGGCGCCTCATCGATCACGGCGGCGTCGATTCAGTTCACGTGTACTCCAACATCGTGACCGTTGAACTTTCTCGAGGAAGCACAGGCGAGGGTCTCGGCGACGTCGTTGCAAATCTTTACCAATACTGGCTTCCGGGTGTAGAGCCTCCGTCATTCGACGATGCGCAACCCGAGGAGGCTGCAGCCCCTGCGACTTCTGACGAAAGTGGCGAAGAGTTATCAGCGGCAGCCCAGCGAGTGCCGACGAATCTTCTCGAGCGCAGCAAAGCCGCAAAAGAACGCTGGGCCGCAAAAAACGGTTAACGCTAAAGCCCAGCACAGTCACGCAGAGTTCGAAAAACATTCCTAGCGTCGAACGACGTGGGGGAAACGCACGTCACTTTGCATGAGGCCGCTGAGCGCCTCGGTGTGCACTATATGACCGCGTATCGTTACGTGCGTCATGGCCAATTGCAGGCTTCTCGCACCTCATCTGGGTGGCGTGTAGCGTCGAGTGACCTCGAGCAATTTGCTGCTCGTGACAGCGTTCCTGTTGGGCGATCGTCAGCGAATAGTTCGGCTCGAAATGCTCCCTGGGCGTCCCGTCTTGAAGCACGGTTAATCGCCGGCGATGTAGAGGGTGCGTGGGGAGTCATTGAAGCAGCAATGGCCGCAGGGTCTCCTGTCGATCGTGTGTACACCGACTTCATCTCTGATGCAATGGAATCGATCGGCGCGCGTTGGGCAGCAGGCGAACTTGGTGTCGCCGATGAACACCGAGCAACCGTCGTCGTGCAGCGTCTTCTCGGTCGGTTAGGACCTCAACTCAACCGTCGAGGCCGCTCACGAGGAACCATCGTCGTGGGTTCGCCGTTCGGCGAACAGCACTCGATCCCGAGCGCAGTTATTGCGGATCTTGTCCGAGCTGATGGCTGGTCGGTGGTTGATTTGGGATCTGACTCACCGGCGAGTTCGTTTCTTCAGGTGGTGGAAGAAACAGATGCGGTTGCAGTGTTGCTCTCGGTCTCGCACGTGGAATCATTCCCGGCCGCTGTTGAAGTGACGAAAGAGATTCGATCGTCGCACCCCGGAACACTTGTCGTTACCGGCGGACGGGCGGTAATGAATACCCCTGATACCGATCTCGATGAGGCGCTCGTTCCAGGACGAGACATCAGCCAAGTGCTCGACATGGTGCGAGATCATGCGACCCGTAGCCGCACGGCGTAGCCGAACCTAACCCTCGTTTCGCAGGCTCCACTCGGCGCCATCTGCGGTGTCTTTGACGTCGATTTCTGCTGCATCAAGTCGATCTCGAATGAGATCGGACAGGTCAAATCGCTTTTCGCTTCTCGCAAGGGCACGAATTTCGAGCAACGCCTCGACCAGTGGAGCCCTGACAAGGGTGGGATCATCGAGCCCTTTGACGGCCGCATCACCAAGTCGAGTGATCATCGAACGTAATGTTGCTCGTGCCCGGCCCGCGTCGTCGCTTTGGAGAGTGTCGGCCGACCAGGCAGTAATTGCCTCTTCGAGTTCGAGAACTGCACGAAGTGCTTGATCCGCGTCACCGCTGTTGATCGCAGTATTGAAATCTGCAAGGCATCGTTCTGTGGTGTCCCCAAGAGACGTATCTGCTGGGGTGTCTTCAGCAGGGGATTCGGTTGGTGCAACCGGAGGGGTTTGTGTCGGTGCCGGTGAGGCTGCGTCACCATCTGGTGTGACGAGGAATGCGAGGTCAAGGGTGGTCCCCGAAGGGAATGTTCGTGATTGACCATCGATACGTATGGTGAGAGTGCCGTTGCCAACCACTTCGGCAGATCCTTCCTCAAGGTTCAAGATGACTCCGGTGTGCTCATCGACCCCGAGTACGTAGTGATCAGCGGGAAGTTCCTGTTCCATGAGGCGAAGGCGTCGCTCTCCGAGGTAGCAGAAACGCGTGTCGTGGTGACCGCCCTCGGCGTTGTCGTAGTGAGGAATGACGACAGCATCAACACCGATAGCGCCAAGGATGTTGAGGCCATCGAGCCAGTAGGGGTCGTGGCCACACTTATAAATTTCGTACACAGGAACTGTGCAGGCGCCGATTGTCAGCGCTGCGGCAGAAGCGAAGACGACGATGCCTCCCTGATCAAGTTTGTTGGAAATGATGTTGGGGACATCGGTGTTCGCCCATTCGCGAAGTGCATAGGTGGGTGAGCCCGGACCAGCGAAGAGGTAGTCACTGGTTCGGAGCAACTCGAGACCGCGTTCTCGGTCGAGTGAATTTGCGGTGCTCAGCGATGTCAACCCTCCGATGCGGAGGTCGACGTCAACAGACTCAGAGAAGTAGTGGACCGCGCGCTCAGCGAGTTCTGAAGCGTTTTCTTGAAAGCCGTAGGGGGTGTCGAGCAGGGCAGCGTTCACCATGGAGCGCACAGTTGAAGGACCGTTAGCGAGCGAAGCGGCTAATCGACGGTGTGTGCTGACCATCGTCGGAGCGGTTTCACCAGACCCCATCAGTGTGAGAATTCGGGGGAGTGAACGGTTAGTAGTGGTCACGCTTCCAGTTTGCCCCGATAGCGGTGCGTCGGGGAAGCCGACCTTGAAAGACGATCGATTCGCCAGCATGGGATAATCGAACACCTGTTCGATACAGTTGTAGGTGATGTCACTCGCTCTTGAATCACCTCATCTCCAGTCTGCAGCTTCGTTGACGCAGGCCGATAGTGCTCTTCCCTTGTCGGAGGCCTACGCCGAGATCCTCCCTCATGGGTTATTGCGCGGCCAAGTAGTGGTTTGTCATGGTGTTGCTGCGTATTCGATTGCTCTTGGGCTGGTTGAGCGCGCAGTCACGGTGGGGTCGTGGCTTGCAGTGGTCGATCTTGAACAAGTGTCCCCAGAAGCAATTGCCGAATTTGGCATCCCATTGCATCGGGTGATTGGTGTGACGACCGGTGATGATCCGGCGAATGTGCTGTCGGCTGTATTTGACGGATTCGACGTCGTACTCATTCCGGCACATCGCTATCGGGGGGCACTGGCTCGTCGAATTTCGCAACGTATTCGCGCAAAAGGCGTCACTCTTATCGTGATCGACGACGCCGATGAGGTTGGGGTGCGCGACGCCGTGTCGCTTGGTGATGTTGCGCTGATTGGTAGCGACATGCATTGGGAAGGAATTGGCTGGGGTGTTGGTCGTCTTCTCGCCCGACATCTCACCGTGTCGGCGACAGGCCGTAGATCACCTCGACCTCTTCGCTCAGAGATGCAGTTGCCAGCCGCAGTTGATGTGCGGGTCGGGCAGATCAACGACGTAGCCAGTGATGTAGACGATGACATAGCTGTCGCCACAGTCGATGATGACGAGGAGTATCGATGGCGGCTTCGGGTGGTGTGACCTCGTCGGTGCCACGGGTGCTGACACTGTGGTGCCCAGAATGGCCAGTCCGAGCAGTTGCACCCATTGATGGACCGCTGATCGTCTTTGACCAGCATCGAGTGGTCGCCGCCTGCGCCATCGCACGTGAAGCCGGAGTTCGTACAGGTGATCGCAAACGAGTGGCGTTGCGAACGTGCCCAAATGCAACGGTGGTTCCACGTGATTATGTGGCTGAAGTGCAGTCGTTTGAACGGGTGGTATCAGCGGTAGCTGACATCATTCCGCTGGTCGAATTGCTAGAGCCAGGAAGTCTGTGTCTTGATATGCGCGGCCCGACCCGATATTTCGGGGGTGAACACTTCGTTGTCGACCATGTTCGATCTGTTGTCGCAACACAGTTAGGGGAAGAAATCCCGATCGGCATTGGGGTCGCAGATGGTCGAGCGGCATCTGCGATAGCTGCCCGACGCTCAGGGTTCACAGGTCATCAAGTGATCGTCGAGCCAGGTCGAACTGCTGCAGCGTTCACCACGATGAGCTTGCGCTGGTTTCACGCCATCGGCGAGATGTCAATCGATCTCGTTGAGTTATTCGAACGGCTTGGTATCAACACGGTTAGTGATCTTGCCGCTCTTGACGAGCGAGATGTACTTGGCCGTTTTGGTTTACCAGGGGTGCGGGCATATCGGGTCGCAACCGGCGCTGATGAACGCCCACTCTCGTCGATTACCCCATCGCAATTACCAGAACGTGAACGCCGCTTTGATGAACCCCTTCTTACGGTCACACCAGTGGTGTTCACCGCCCGCGAACTGGCTTCAGAACTGGTACACGAACTTTCGATTGAAGGCCTGGTGTGTACTCGCATGACCGTGACTGCCGAGACAGAGCATTCAGAGCGCAGTGAACGCCATTGGTATCGATCAGAAGGGTTCACGGCAGCAGCGATTGTTGATCGAGTGAGATGGCAACTTGATTCGTGGGTCAACGAGCCCTCGTCGGTGAGTGCAGGAGTCATCGTTATTCGAATCTCTATTACTTCGGTACGTCCTGATGATGGTGTCCAGCACGGGTTCTGGGGTGGGGCGAGCGAAGCTGACGGCCGAGCCTCTCGAGCAGTCGCTCGTCTCGTCACACTGTGCGGGCCAGAAGGCGTTCGAGTCCCACTGCCGATTGGGGGTCGCCTACCAGAAGACCGTTATGGGTGGTTTCCGGCCACAGTCGTTGATGGTGATCACCATGTCGATGTGCTTGCTCCGTGGCCCGGATCAGTCGTCCGACCCGCACCGGTCATCGTGCCAACAAGTGAGGTTCGTATCGAAGTAGTAAACGATCGCGGTGAGTCGGTTGGTGTGAGTGGCCGAGGCGAAATGACTTCAGACCCGGTATGCGTTGTGATCGGTGGCCGATCTCATCGTGTGGTGGCATGGGCTGGCCCGTGGCCACTCATTGAGCGTTGGTGGGACGAACGCCGCCGCCGTCGGTTGGCCCGACTGCAGGTAGTTCTCGAAGACGGCAGCGCACATCTGCTCGCTGTCGAGCATCAACGGTGGCACCTCATGGGCACTCACGGCTGATGAACGGTACGGTACGTGAAATGTCAGACGCGCTCATCGACCAAGTGCTGGCAGCGGTGAATGCTCACGTCGCGGCTGACGCTGATGAAGAGCAATCAATCGCAACATTGATTGCAGAAGTCGACCGTATTCGTAGTGCCGGCGGTAACCCTTTTGACCAACGTGATGACGTAGTGCATATCACTGGTTCAGCGATCGTGGTGGGCCCCCGGGGCACAGTGCTTCTTGAACACAAACGGTTAGGTATGTGGCTTCAACCAGGAGGTCATGTTGATCAAGGTGAATCTCCGTGGGATGCAGCACTTCGTGAGGCACGGGAAGAAACCGGCCTTGACGTGCGATTTGCCGATGGGCGACCTCGGCTTGTTCATGTTGATGTTCATCAAGGGGGGCGTGGGCATACACATCTCGACCTTCGGTACTTGGTTGATGGGGGAGATACCGACCCCGCGCCACCGCCCGATGAGAGTCAGCGTGTCGAGTGGTTCGATTGGTCTGCTGCAGTTGGGCGCGCAGGCGACTCACGACTCGCAGCGTTACTCGCCCGTCTTCGTCAAGAGTTCGTTACGTAGGGCAAGAGGTAGGGCGTAGCGCGCCATTTGCAAGTATCGAACATATGTTCGATACTTGATGTTGTGGGATTCACAAACCCTCAGTGGACATGGAACGAACTTGAAGCCCGGCTTTCGGGTCGAACGTCGCAACGGGGTCGTGACGGGCGCGCCCCTGGGAGTCCCGCATGGAATGCTGGTGGTGACGCTCCGGCGTGGAGCCGTCAACGTCAGCCGTTTGAAGCGCCAGTTGATCACGCAGCGCCGAGAGGGATTCGAGTTCCCTACGCCGAGTTGCATGCCCGATCGCACTTTTCGTTCTTAGAGGGTGCAAGTCACCCTGAAGCACTCGCAGTCGAAGCGTCGCGGCTTGGTCTTGACGCTCTCGGTTTATGTGACCGTGACGGACTGTACGGGGTTATCCGTTTTGCGGAGGCGGCACGGTCATTGCAACTTCCAACGGTCATCGGAACAGAACTCACATTGCCGAAAGACGCCGATGACGAACATGGAAAGCGCATCGTTGTTCTCGCTGATGGCCCATCGGGATATAGCGGTCTTTCTCGGGCACTGTCATTGGGTTTGCTTGCCGGATCAAAAGGTGCGCCGCGCCACAACCTCGATGTCGTGGCAGAACACGTGAAAGGCCTGTCATGGGTCTTGACCGGCGATGGCGCCGGTGTTGTGCCAGCAGCACTGTGTGCACAAGGTCCTCGAGCAGCTCGCCGTGAACTCGATCGCCTTATCGGTCTTTTCGGACGTGATCGTGTTCTCGTAGAGCTTTGGGATCACGGCGACCCTCTCGATCATCACCGCAACGATGCGATGGTCGAGATTGCACATCGCTCGGGGGTGGAGTGTGTCGCTGCAAATGCGGTGACGCATGCGACCACTGCAGATGCCGATCTTGCAATGGCGGTGGCGGCGATAGGCAGGCGCTCAGGCCTACATGGTGTCGAAGAGCAACTCTTCGCTCACGGAGCGTCGTATCTGCGATCTGGTGTTGAACAAGCCCGACGTTTTCAGCGTTACCCAGGCGTCATCGAACGAACCGTGGAGATTGCGCAATCAGCAGCGTTCGATGTGTCGCTCGTTGCGCCATCGCTGCCTCCGTATCCGTGCCCTGATGGGCTCGACGAAATGGGGTTGCTTCGCCACGCAACGTATGAAGGTGCACGGCAGCGCTATGGGGAACGGCCCCCAGCGGCAGAAGACATGACGTTGAGGTCGCGGGCATGGCAGACCATTGACCGTGAACTCGCACTTGTCGAACAATTGGGGTTCGCGGGTTATTTCCTTGTCGTGTGGGACATCGTGAAGTTTTGTCGTGAACACGACATTTACTGTCAGGGTCGTGGAAGCGCAGCGAACTCGGCGGTCTGCTATGCCCTCGGTATTACTGCTGCCGACGCGGTGTCGCTTGGCCTGTTATTCGAACGCTTTCTCTCCCCTCACCGTGACGGACCACCTGATATCGACCTTGATATCGAATCGGGTCGTCGTGAAGAGGTCATCCAGTACGTGTATGCGCGATATGGCCGTCACCACACGGCGCAGGTAGCAAACGTCATCACCTACCGCTCGCGGTCAGCGGTGCGTGATGCCGCTCGTGCGCTCGGTCATGACCCGGGCCGTCAAGATGCGTGGTCGCGTCGAGTTGATGGATGGAAACGTGTTCTCAAGACTGCAGATCAACATGAAACTGGCATTCCTGACGATGTAGTGGAACTTGCCCGTCGTCTTGAAGACGCTCCACGGCATCTTGGTGTTCATTCGGGTGGCATGGTGATTTGTGATCGGCCGGTTATCGAGGTGTGTCCGGTTGAGTGGGCGAGGGCTGAGGGTCGGTCGGTATTGCAGTGGGATAAAGACGACTGCGCTGCTGCAGGCTTGGTGAAGTTTGACCTACTGGGTCTTGGCATGTTGTCGGCGTTACATCTTGCGGTCGACCTCATTGCTGAGCACTGCGGATACACCGTTGACCTCGCAACGATCCCGCAAGAAGATGAGGTCTACGCAATGCTGTGTCGGGCTGACACGATCGGGGTGTTCCAAGTGGAGTCTCGGGCACAAATGGCAACGCTGCCCCGCCTGAAACCCCGGCGGTTTTACGACCTTGTCGTCGAAGTTGCGCTGATTCGACCGGGTCCGATTCAAGGTGGTTCAGTTCATCCGTATATTCGTCGTCGGAATGGTCTCGAACCGGTCACCTATTTGCATCCGCTGCTAGAAAACTCGCTGGGCAAGACACTGGGGGTTCCCCTTTTCCAGGAGCAACTCATGCAGATGGCAATCGATGTTGCTGGTTTCAGTGCAGCTGAGGCTGACGAGCTTCGACAAGCAATGGGGTCGAAACGTTCAGCAGCGCGAATGGAGCGTCTGCGTGAGCGGTTTTATCGCGGCATGTCGGAGCGCGGTATCACCGGAGATGTTGCCGATGAGATCTACACAAAGATGAGAGCGTTCGCGAATTACGGATTTCCTGAGTCGCACTCGGTGTCATTTGCTTACCTCGTCTATGCCTCAGCATGGATCAAGTACCACGAACCCGCAGCGTTCTGTGCGGCATTGCTCAATGCTCAGCCGATGGGATTTTGGTCTCCACACACTCTTGTTCGTGACGCGCGTCGCCATGGTGTGACGGTGAGAGGGGTTGATCTTGGGGTTTCAGTTGAAGGAGCCACGCTTGAAGATGGTGGAAGCGTTATTCGACTCGGGTTTACGTCGGTGCGGGGGCTTGGCAGCGATCTTGCTGAACAGATTGTCGAGCAACGGCAACTCAGCATGTTTGATTCGTTGGAAGACCTTGTGCGACGGGTTCCCGGCATCACGGTCGCACATCTCGAAGCCTTAGCGACAGCAGGGGCGTTTGAGGAGTGCCTCGGGCTTAACCGTCGTGAAGCTCTCTGGCTTGCAGGGTCAGCCGCTCAAGCTCGATCGGGCACGATTCCTGGCATCGCAGCCCAGGTCACCGCACCTCGATTACCGGGAATGACCCCTGTTGAAGAAGCGGTGGCTGATTTGTGGTCAACCGGCATTTCTGCTGACGGACACCCGACGGCGTTCTTGCGTAAAGAACTTTCTGACCTTGGAGTGGTGACATCAGAAGGACTGCAGACCCATGAAGTCGATCGGACAGTTGTTGTTGCTGGCACGGTGACGCATCGGCAGCGGCCGATGACCGCTCGCGGAACAACATTTATCAACCTTGAAGATGAAACCGGGCTCATCAATGTGATCGTGTCGGCAGGGTGCTGGAAACGATTCCGCTCCGAATCGCTGGCACCAGCCCTTGTGGTGCGCGGTCGCCTCGAACGTTCAGAGGGTGTTGTCAATGTGATTGCAGAGCATCTTCAGCCGCTTGCCGCTCCTGGTCGCTCGACCAGCCGGAATTTCCGTTAGGAGTGCCACTGCACCACTCACCGTTAGCCTGACAGCATGGCTCGAGTTGTCGACCTTCCAGATGCATCGCTGTCTGTCGTCATGCCGTGTTACAACGAGGTTGTCACGATCGAAACCTGCCTTGCGGCCGTTCTCGAGCAGTCGATCGTTGGAGAGGTCATCATCGTCGACGACGGGTCGACCGACGGCACCCGCGAGATTCTTGCCGGACTTTCCGATGAGCGGGTTCGAGTGCTGTTACAGCCTCACAATCAAGGTAAGGGTGCGGCATTGCGCACCGGTTTTGAAGCGGCAACGTTGCCGTACGTCATCGTGCAAGATGCCGACCTCGAGTACGACCCAAGTGAATTTCCCAAGGTCATCGGTCCGCTCGTCGCCGGAGATGCCGACGTGGTGTACGGCAGTCGTTTCGCTGGTGGTGAGGCGCACCGGGTGCTCTTTTTCTGGCATTCGATGGGCAACAAACTGCTCACGCTCGTGTCGAATATGTTCACCGATCTCAATCTCACCGATATGGAGACCTGTTATAAGGCGTTTCGTCGAGAGGTCATCCAATCGATCGAAATCGAAGAGGATCGTTTTGGGTTTGAGCCCGAGGTGACTGCAAAGGTTGCTGCTGCTGGGTGGCGGGTATTTGAGGTTGGCATCTCGTATAACGGCCGAACCTATGACGAAGGCAAGAAGATCGGTTGGCGAGACGGGGTTCGCGCATTCTGGTGCATTCTGCGGTACTCGCCGAGTGGTCAGCGTTACCTCAGATCATTCTGAACCTCTTGCGCTTGATTCGGTGGTCGATCAAGATCGCGAAAACGAACTCGTTCAGCAACCATCTGCCGGCCGCCGCCGGTGTGTGCTGAACACGTTGGCGCAGCCGAGACAGTGACGAGTGTGACGACTGAACTTCCACAAGTTGGGCACCTCCAACGAAATGGCGGCCGTTGACCGACACCTGTTGTGGAGGCTCGTTGCGGTTGTCGTTGCTGTCGTGTTCGAGATGTCATGGCGACATATCTCAGACAGATTGCATCGCTGTTTGCAAGCGACTTTTGGGCTTGCGGTCGACCACCCCGTAGGGGTGAAAATGCCAAAAATTATTCGTTTGGAGTGTCGCGAAGCCCGTCGTTGAAGATCTTGAACATGTCGTAGATCTGCTTGCATTGTTGGCATACAGGGAGTTGTTTTGGGTCGCGAGATGGCACCCATACGAATCCGCATAGGGCCTCAAGGGGGGTGCCTTCAATGCGTGCTTGCAACACTTTTGCGGCAGCAGATTCTCCCGGTTCAACTTTGACGATGTGCGCGCTGGTTGGTTCCTCAGTCTCGGGAGTGATCTCGGTTTCAGGAACGACGGTTGCGGGCATCGTTTCGAGGTCGGTCATCTTTTTTCACCCCAAGAGCTCTCGGCAGATGCCAAGCCAGAAGTCGGTAGCGAGACCGAGGCTTTCGACGTCGATGCGTTCGTTATGGCCATGGAATCTGTTCCCGAATGTGGCCATGTCCATCGATGGAGAGAAGAGTCCAGCTCCGTATCCAATACGGCCGCGCTGCCGGTAGAAACGAGCGTCGGTACCACCGACGACAAGGCCGGGGAGTAGTTCAGCCCCTGGGTAGGCGATTTGAGTTTGATGGGAGATCACATCCCACAGCGGGGTGTCGATCGAAGATTGCGTTCCTTCAGCTTGCTGCTCGGCCTCACCGATTTCGACATGTGGTGCGAGATCTCCCAAAGCCTCGGTGATCATTGCAATGACTTCGGCCTCGGTCGTGCCGGGCAGTGTTCGGATATCGACAACGAGGTCGACGACGTCGGGGATGACGTTTGTCTTCTGTGACTCAACCGGATGAATGACATTTGGGGAAATCGTCGTGTGGGTAAGGGCGTGACAGGCTCTCGCGGCTCCTACTGGCATCGCGTCGAGCGCATCCCACACTTGTTGCGGGTCGAGGAGGACAGCTTTTTCTTCCTCGGAGATGTGCATCGCGTCAACTTGTCCCCGCCATATATCGGTGATCTGCGTGGCGGGACGGAATGATGCGAGCCGGCGAACGGCCTCGGCGGCCTTGACAAGAGCGTTGTCGCTGCCCCATGGCATCGACCCGTGACCTGGGGTTCCGCGAACCCGGAGTTTGCGCCAGGCAATTCCTTTCTCACCTACATTGATGGTGATCTTTCGGTGGCCGTGTTGGTCAATCGATGACCACCCACCGAGTTCGGTGAGGACATAGTCGGCATCGATGACATCGGCATGGTGTTCGAACATCCATTCGGCTCCCCACGTGCCCCCGGCTTCTTCGTCGGCGACACCGAAGTAAATGAGGTCACCAGTGGGGGTAAATCCGGAGTCGGCAAGATGCCGGAATGCCACCGCCATAGATGAGGTGAGATTCAGCATGTCGATCGCTCCTCGGCCCCACACCTCGCCGTCGATGAGTTCGCCACCGAACGGGTCGTTATCCCAACCCTCAGGGCTCACAGGTACAACGTCGGTGTGACCCATGAGACATAGTTTCGGAGCGTTGGGGTCGCTCCCCTCAATGCGTGCGACAACCGATGCTCGACCGGGGTGAGACTCAAAACGTTGAATATCGAGCCCTGAGCCTTCAAGGAAGCTGGTGAGTAGGTCAGCGTTGCGAATTTCTTCGCCAGAGTCAGGAGTTCCGTCGTTGACGCAGGCGTTTCTGATCATTGCCTGCAGCAACTCGGTGGTTTCACCAGTCAATTGTTGGCTCATATCGCAAGATTAGGTGGTCGGCGGATGTGAGAGAACTGTTCACGCACACTCTTAATTTTTGACTAGATGAGGCGCGACCCAAACTGTTGCGCTATGGTGACCACGTGTTCTCAGCAGCTGTTGCGCCTCTCGCCCCTGTGGCGGCAGTAATTGCGGCCATTGCCGCGGTAGCAGCGCGAATTCCCGCCGCCGTACCTGTACGGGTTCGGAGCCGGCGGGGACATCGACTGATTCGCTGAGAATCACATCTCCCGCCCGCTCCGCC
>Ga0181592_10002143_pt1 | contig 16219 bp, 17 predicted proteins | sample 071ome_20_FD_133755 | JGI IMG/M metagenome (GOLD analysis project Ga0181592, IMG submission 133755) | Coastal salt marsh microbial communities from the Groves Creek Marsh, Skidaway Island, Georgia - 071412BT metaG (megahit assembly) | ecosystem: Environmental > Aquatic > Marine > Intertidal...
CGGACAACGGACCATTGGCATGACTATCCTCAAGCCCTTCGAACGCGGCAACGATATCGTCGCGCAGCTGACGGAACCACGCGCTGGCGCGGCCTTTTTGCTCTTCCATGAGCTCTGTCATTGCATAACCTCCACAAATTTAGTCCAGTCATACCAGCGCCAATACGGCGGTGCCATCCGGTGGCGGGTGAAAAATCACTTTGCCGCAGGTTTGGATTGAAGCCAACAATTGAACGAAGGAAAACCCATGCGTCTTGTTTCCCTGCTGCCCCTTGCGGCCCTTGCCCTAAGTGGATGCATTGACGAATACCAGCAATGTGTCCGCAACAGCTCGAAAGACCTGAACGTGGTCAACGAGCTGATCTCTCAGGCTCAACTGACCGTGAATCGTGGCTACAGCTACGAAACACTGATCGCCACGGAAATCGAAGAGGTCGTCTGCCTGACTGCCGAAGGCCAGCAAGCCACCTGTCTGGTCGAGGTCGGCACCACTTACCAATCCCCTGTCGCCGTTGATCTAGAGGCCGAACGCCGCAAGCTGGCGCAGCTGATCGAACAGCGGCGAGTGCTTGAAAAGCGTTTGGGTGAAGCAGAAAAAGCCTGCCGCGCGGCATATCCGCCAGAGGTTTAATCTAGCATTTTGTGTGTGGGCCGTTGCGATGAACAACAACGGTCCACACGCTTCAATTATTCATTCTCTGTCGTGATGGAATAGCTGCGGGGAATTCCGGCGGTAATTTCCGCCCATACAGACGCCTTGGCCCTTTCTTGGTGATACTCAAAGGCCGCTTGATTGGCAAAAGTTTCTGACACCAGAAATCGCCCTGCAGTCTTATCGCACTCGATGACATTGAAGCTCAGGCAGCCATTTTCAGCCAAGGTTAAAGCAATGTGCTTTGGCAGAGCTTCCCGAACATCATCTAACCTATCTTGAGGCACGTCTATATGACCGCTCAAAAACACTCTGGCACTGGAGACATCGGACATTTGGTCTGCTCTCAATCTAGTGGGCAGGGGCCGCAACCGGATCGAGCAGCGTTCGCCCACCGTCTACGGTCATGATTTGTCCTGTCATGAACGCAGAGGCTTCCGAGGCCAGGAACTGTACAGCTTCGGCCACCTCTCGGGCTGACGCAATTCGGGACAGAGGCGTGTGACCCTCGATATCCCCTCGATACTCACGGTTATCTTTCAAGGCGCGGGTCAGGCTGGCGCTCATGACGCTGCCGAACGCGACTGAGTTCACTCGGATGCGGTTCGGCGCAAGCGCCACGGCCATCGAACGGGTCATCTGGTCCAGTGCCGCACAGCTGACCGAATACCCCAACAAATCAGGGTGACTCCGGCGTGCCGCGATGGACGACAGGTTGATGATAGATCCCAGACAGCCGCTATCATTCTCTGCGCCGTCTTTGATCATGCGTTTGGCAACCTGCTGGGTTAGCCGCAGAGAGGTCATCAGGTTCTGCTCAAGCAGTGGCATGACCATATCCTCATCGGGCTCCAATGGATCGGACGGTGCAAGCTGGCGCGAGGCATTCACGAGCACATCCACGCCATCAAAAGCGTCCAACGTGGCCGACAGCAAATTGGCGATGGTCAGCTTTTCCCGAAGGTCCCCGGCGAAATAGCGGATATTGTCCGAAGATTCGGCAATATCTTCAAATTCTTTGCACAGATTGGCGTCGTCGATATCTGCAAACATCACATTCGCGCCCTGTTCCGCCAAATGCCGACCGATTGCCAATCCAACGCCATTGGCTCCGCCTGTGACAATGACGGATTTCCCCGCAACAGAAAACGACATGAGATTCCCCTCTCGCTGTCAACGACGCGGCTTTGACGCCACGAAGGTCTTGAATTGCCCTGTCCCGACCCCTTCCTGAACTATGGCAAAAAGGTCGGTCAAAATCTGCTCATAGGGCAAATGACGGTTCGCGACCAGAAAAAGCTGACCCGAAAGCCTTAAATTTCGTTTTGCAGACGCGATAAACCGCCGACCCAGCTCTGGGTCGGCCTTGCGGTCGGTGTGAAACGGCGGGTTCATCACAATGACATCTGCACGTTCGAGCAGTGTGAATTCGGTGGCGTCGGCCCAGTGGAACACGGCTTTGTTCGAAACCACATTCTTGCGGGCACAATCCAGCGCGACGGCGTCGGCTTCAATCAGGTCAAACGCAGTGAAAGCGTCGTTCTCCAGAAGGCGGCTGGTTAAATACCCCCACCCTGCCCCGAAATCGGCCACGCGCCCTTTGAGTTTGGCAGGCAAAATGTCAGCCAAAAGCTTTGAGGCCGGATCAATCCCGTCCGCAGAAAACACGCCCGGCGCCGTAACAAAGCCGTCAGCGTTTTCCGACATGCCCTGACGCCAGTCACTCAGATCGACTGATCCGAACCAGAACAGACGTCCATGGGCTTTGGAATAGTTCCCCTGAAGCTCCGCCCGTTTCTTGACCTCTTTCAGGAGCGAGTCGACCCCGTCGGTTTTCTGACCGTCCACGACAACCACATCGGCAAGATCGGCTGCTTGCGCCAGCATATCCCGCGCGGCGGTCTTTGAGCGCGGCAAAAAGACGATAGCTGATCCCGCCTTTTCCGATACCTGCGTTTCAACGTCAAACCCACGGTTCTTCCATGCCATGTGATCAGGGTAAAACGGCTGGACAATTGTAACCCGTTCTGTGGGAAGCGAAGACAGGTCCGCATCGGAACGGGCCCCGAACACAATCACCTGCCCCTCGGGCAGGATCAGGTCATTTGCATCAAGGCTTAAAGATAATCGGGACTGAGCCATAGGAAACCTTAACCGCCAAGCGCGGTCATTCCTTTTCCATCGTGCATTGCAATGGATGCTGATGACGCTGTGCAAATTCCATCACATGCGAAACTTTGGTCTCGGCAATCTCGTGCGAAAAGACACCAACAACGGCCAACCCCTTTTTGTGAACCGTTAGCATGATCTCGAACGCCTGCGAGCTGTTCATGCCAAAGAATCGCTCAAGCACATGGACCACAAATTCCATCGGGGTGTAGTCGTCATTCAGCAGCAGAACCTTGTAAAGCGGCGGCCGTTTGGTACGCGGTTTCGCTTTGACGGCGATGTTCGCATCCGTATCGTCATCGAATTTATCAGACATATGCGTCGGGATCAGGGTCATGGGACTCGGGATTTGCGGCTTGTTGTTTCATATGGATATATAGCGAAGCACAGGGAAACGAAAAGGGGCCTTTGCCCCAGAGGGTCTGGATGTCGGAAAAACGTGCCACCATTGCTTTTGATGCCGACGACACACTGTGGCACAACGAACGCTATTTTCAGATCAGCCAAGACCGCTTCCAAGACCTTTTGGCGCCCTACTCTGATCCCGACCATCTTTCCGATCGCCTTCTGGCATCCGAGCGTCGAAATGTGGGGCGTTACGGCTACGGGATAAAGGGCTTTACCCTGTCGATGATCGAAACTGCCATCGAAGTCACCGAGGAAAAGGTGCCCGCCAACGTCATCCGCGAGCTGATTGCCGTGGGGCAGGACATGCTTGCCCACCCGATTGATCTGTTGCCCGGCGTGGCAGAGGTGCTGGAGACACTTGCCGCAACACATCGGTTGATGATCATAACCAAGGGCGATCTACTGGATCAGGAACGCAAAATCGCCCAGTCCGGCTTGGGCGATTTGTTTCATGCCGTCGAAATTGTGAGTGAGAAAACGCCCAAAAATTACAGCAGGATTTTTCAAGCCCACGGGATTACTGCCGATCAGGCCATGATGGTGGGCAATTCGATGAAATCCGATGTGCTGCCTGTTCTTGAAATCGGTGGCTGGGGCGTTCATGTCCCCCATGACCTGACATGGGCGCTTGAGCATGCCGACAAGCCCGCTGGCCATACACGCTTTCGAGAAATCCCGACGCTCTCGGATTTACCTTCGCTTATCTATTCCCTGTCATTTTGAGAATAGAAGCCGTCGTTTAGACCTGAAAGAATTAAAAAGTCCTGAAATTGTGACTTTATCGGTGATTCGCCCTGTGCTAGCGTAAGCGCAAATCAGACAGACCAGAAAAATCTGGCGTCAAAGAGGCAGACATCGTGATCGGGTTTCCACGCAAAATCTTTGCGCATCTCGGACGTATTGCAGCACTTTTAGTGCTGTTATGCATAATGCCTGCGTTGGTCATAGCCGCCCCCTATGCCGCAATGGTCATTGATGCCCGCAGCGGTGAGGTTCTGCATTCCCGTAACGCCGACACCCGCCTTCACCCCGCATCTCTGACCAAGATGATGACCCTTTATGTGGTTTTCGAAGCCGTTGAAAACGGCGAAATTAGCTTGGATGACTACGTCACCATTTCGCGCAATGCCGCCGCAGAGCCGCCTTCGAAGCTTGGCCTGAAATCGGGTCAGAAAATCCAACTGCGCTATCTGATCCGCGCCGCAGCGGTAAAATCCGCCAATGACGCGGCCACAGCGCTTGGGGAAGCCATCGAGGGATCAGAGGCAGCCTTTGCCCGCCGCATGAACCGCACTGCAAAGGCTCTTGGCATGTCGAACACCACGTTCCGAAATGCCCATGGTTTGACAGAAGACGGGCACCTGTCCACGGCCCGCGACATGACCACGCTTGGGCGACACCTGCTGTATGATTACCCAGAATACTACAACCTGTTTTCGCGCACGTCGACGGATGCTGGCGTAAAGACAGTATCCAACACCAACCGCCGACTTTTGGCCGATTATCGCGGCGCGGACGGGATCAAAACTGGTTACACCCGCGCGGCGGGCTTTAACCTTGTGGCCTCGGCCGAGCGCGGACAAGAGCGGATTATCGCAACCGTCTTCGGCGGACGCTCTTCCGCGACCCGCAACGCCCGCGTGGCCGAATTGCTGGACATGGGCTTCCAACGTGCGCCCACAACAGTCGCATTCCGTGCACCGCGTAAACCTACCTACCAACCCTCAGGCGCGCAGGGACACACCATCCGGACCGTCACAGCCGTTCGCACCAGCCCGTTTCCGCAATTGCGACCGACTGACAGCACCGCACCCTCGGCCAGCTCTATCCTGATCGCCGAGGCCATCGAGGCGGCGCAGGACGTAAACGTCGTCGTATCCGCCGCGGCGCCAACACGGGTTACCAGCGCCCCTGTTCCGAAACTGCGCCCGACCCATGTTGCTGTCGAACAGCAACCCGTGCGTTTGTCTGGCGTGGTCCAACTGGAAATGACCGAGACAAGCGACACCCAGATCGTCACCCGCGTCTCGACGTCGGGCGACAGGCTTTGGGGAATCTCATTGGGATACTTCGGCACCCGCTACAATGCCGAGAAAGTCTTGCTGAAAACGGCTTTGGCGGACATGAGCACCTTGGGCGGATCCCTGCGCAAGGTACAATCGACCCCCAAAGGCTACGAAGCGAATTTCTTGGGCATGAACCAGGAAATGGCCGGATTGGCCTGTCGCCGACTGGAAGCACGCCGCATTGACTGTGACGTCATCGGGCCGCCAAGCTGACCGGATCAGTCCTTCGGGTGATCGTCGTACTGACCGCTAAGAATGCGCTGGCTGTCGCCATCGGGGTCATCATACTGGTTGCTTCTGACCGTATAGACAAACCCCAAAAGCCCTAGTCCGCCTAGGACAATCGAAATCGGGATCAGAAATGTCAGGACCTGCATCGGGGTTACCTTAGTCTTAGCGCGTTTAGAGACACTGTAATCGAACTCAGCGACATCGCCAATGCGGCAACGAGCGGCGTGGCCAGACCGATAATCGCCACCGGCACAGCGATGACGTTATACACCGTGGCAATCTGGAAGTTCTCGCGGATACGCTTGGTGGCCGACTTGGCGGTGACAACGGCATCAGCGATCGGGCCCAATTCGTTGCCCAGAAGAACAATGTCAGCCGCCACACGCGCCGCATCCAGCGCCGTCGCAGGCGAGATCGAAACATGCGCCGCCGCCAAGGCCGCCGTGTCATTAAGCCCGTCTCCGACCATCAAAACTTTTTGTCCCTTGGCGGTTAAATCTTGTACGATCTGAACCTTATCGGCTGGCAAGGCTTCGGCCGTCCACCGTTCAATCCCCAGGTCCTGCGCCAGCGTTTCGACCGCGGGGGTCGTATCACCCGAGATCAGATAAACGTCTTTTCCAGCCGCTTTTAACCCCGCAACGGTCTCGGCCGCACCGGGACGCAGGCTATCAACGAAGCGGAAGGCAACAGGCGTTTGCGCACCGATTTGAAGATAGGTCGCGGTCGAGGCTGATGCCTCGGCCCCCAACCATGCCGCACGGCCAAGTCGAACGGGCTTGCCTTTCCAGTCGGCCTCGGTGCCATAGCCCGGAACTTCGCGCAGGTTGGTCACGGTAACCGGCTCGACGCCCGCGCGTTCAGAGGCATCGACAAGTGACTTCGCCAAAGGATGGCTGGACCCAGCAGCAAGGGCCATGGCAACCGACAGATCGCCTGTGTCATAGCTATGAACAGCGCGCAGTACCGGCGTTCCTGCAGTCAGCGTTCCTGTTTTGTCGAAAACGACCGTATCTACCTGCGCCAAACGCTCAAGCGCCGTGGAATGCTTGATCAGTAGGCCCTTTTTGAACAGACGCCCCGAGGCTGCGGTGGTTACTGCGGGAACCGCAAGCCCCAACGCACAGGGGCACGTGATGATCAAAACCGCCGCCGCGATGTTCAGCGCGGTGCGTACGTCGCCCGAATAGATATACCACCCCACAAAACTAAGCGCCGACAGAATATGAACCCCGGGCGCATAAAGCTTGGCGGCACTGTCCGCCAGCGAAGTGTACCGGCTGCGCCCGCTTTCAGCGACGGCGACGAGCTCGGCCATACGGTGCAGACTGCTGTCTTCGCCCACAGCACTGGCACGCACAGTTAGGGGGCCGGTCAGGTTGATTTCGCCCGCCGAGACTTGCAAACCCGCTTCGGCAAAGACCGGAAGCGTTTCGCCAGTCAGAAGCGAGCGGTCAAGTTCGGACTGACCTTCGACGATTTCACCGTCTACGGGCATGCGCCCACCCGGACGCACAAGGATCAGATCGCCCACCCGAAGCTCGGCAATCGGGGTTTCAACCGGAGATCCGTCAACCAGTTTCAAAGCCCTCGGCACTTCCAATGCGGCCAGTTCCTCGGCAGCGGATCGGGCAATAGATCGGGTGCGGTGATCCAAATAGCGCCCCGCCAACAGGAAGAACGTCAGGGCCAAGGCCGCGTCGAAATAGGCGTGTTCACCTGACAGCGAGGTTTCCCAAAGCGAGGTCACCACCGCCAGAAGAATCGCCAAGGTGATCGGCACATCCATATTCAGACGTTTTGCCGACAGCGCGGACCATGCGTTTTTGAAAAACGGTTGGCTGGAAAAGGCGATGGTCGGCAGGGTGATCGCTGCCGAAATCCAGTGAAACATATCGCGGGTTGCGTCTTCCGCACCGGCCCAGACTGAAATGGACAGCAACATTACGTTCATCGACGCAAATCCCGCCACTGCCATGCGCATCAGCAAATCGCGCCCCGCCCTGTCGGTCGCGGTCGCGGCCAAGGTGCCTGCGTCTAGTTCGTGCGCTTCGTATCCGATACTGGCCAGCACCCGCAGCATATCGGCTGCCGTGATTGATTTGTCGGCATCAATGCTGACCCGTTTCAAGGTCAGGTTCACGCGCGCATCATTCACCCCTTCAACCGCGTTCAACACGTCTTCGACCGACGTGATGCAAGCCGCACAATGCGCCGTCGGCAAAGACAGCGCGATGCGGGCGTTTTTAGGCAAGGCACGCTCGGCCAAATCTTCGGCTGCTGGGGCGGCCGAACAGGCAGGGCATGCCGAAACTGAGGGGGTAAGCGTAGCTGCTGTCATATCAGTCAAATTTGTGCAGGATAACCCGTTGTTCAAAGGTGGTTCCATCCGGTGCCAACGCGACCATGCGGATGTTCCAGTTTCCGTCGACCAAGTCTACCGGGGCCACATAGGCGCTGCCATTAAAGGTGAAGTCCGGACTTAGGTCATCTGCAACAGTTGTGGCGCGGCCCAAGGTTGCCGTTAACGACTGCACCTGAACAGGTCCATTTGCGTCGGTGATCGACAAAGACAGAACCCCGTCTTTGTGATCGGCGCTGATCTCCCATCCCAAAGCTTCCTGAGCAGCTTTGCGCACGTTGAAATCCTGAGAGGCAACGTAAGAGTTCCTCACCTCTAGTCCCGGGAACGTTTTGACAGCACTGAAAGCCAGGTAAAGGTTCACCGAAATGATGATCCCGAACGCTGACACAAAACCAATCAGCACGTGGGTTCCAGTAATTCTGCGTTCAGTCATCAGTTCGCCCTTCCGTTAAATATCGTATCTTTGTAAGCGCGATCACCGTTGATCAGATCCTCGATCCAGATGCGCACATCTACCCGCTCGCTTTCCGCGGCATCAGACCCCGGAGGCGCGATGATGTAGACCTTTTGGATTTTCATCTCATCCGCCGAAACCGTGAGGCTGTCATAGATCGTGCCCTCCAGTTCGACATTCATCGTCAGATTACCCGTGATCGACACGCGGAACGGCCGATCCTCGCCATGCATGTTTCGGATGCGCACTTCGTAGGTATTACGGATCGATCCGTCGGACAGGGTGACATAGGTCGGGTTGCGCACAGGGGCGACGGTCACGTCAATATCCGAGCGGATGAACAAGGCAAACACCAGTCCAAGCCCGACGACTGACCAAAGCGTCGTGTAAAGGATGGTGCGCGGACGGAAGATGTGTTTCCAGATGCTACGCGGCGGATTGCCTGCGCGTTCAAGCGTTTCGTCCGACAGGGCCAGATAGTCGATCAACCCGCGCGGCTTGCCGATTTTTTGCATCATGTCATCGCAGGCATCAATGCAAAGCGCACAGGTGATACATTCCAGCTGTTGACCGTCGCGGATATCAATCCCCACGGGGCAGACGTTGACGCAGGCCATGCAATCGATGCAGTCACCCTGATTTGGGTCTACCTGCCCTTTGCGCAGTTTGCCGCGCGGCTCTCCCCGCCATTCGCGGTAGGCCACTGTAATGGTGTCTTCGTCCATCATCGCCGCTTGGATTCGCGGCCATGGGCAGGCGTAAATACAGATCTGTTCGCGGGCGAAGCCCCCGAAGAAAAAGGTGGTTCCGGTCAAAACCAGCATCGTCGTGTAAGCAACGGGGTGCGCATTGCCCGTAACAAGATCAACAACCAGCGTTGGCGCATCGGCAAAGTAGAACACCCATGCCCCGCCTGTTGCCAAGCCGATCAGAAACCATGCGACCCACTTCGTGATCCGCAGCCGCGCTTTGCGGAAATCCAGTTTCTTCTGACGGTGAAGACGTAGCCGCGCGTTGCGGTCGCCCTCGATCCAGCGTTCAACCAGAATATAAAGGTCGGTCCAGACGGTTTGTGGGCAAGCATAGCCACACCACACGCGCCCCAAGGCCGAGGTGAACAGGAACAAGCCAAGGCCCGCCATGATCAACAAACCGGCGATAAAGTAAAACTCGTGCGGCCAAATCTCGATCCAGAAGAAGAAAAAGCGCCGGTTCGCGAGGTCAACCAGAACCGCCTGATCCGGCAACTGCAGCCCACGGTCCCAGCGGATCCAAGGGGTCAGGTAGTAAATACCCAACGTGAAGATCATTAGACCCCATTTCAGGTTACGAAACGCGCCGGAAACTCGTTTAGGGAACACGGGTTCACGGGCGGCATACAGGCTTTGTGGGGTCTCTGAATTGCTCACAGAATCACTCCGGAGGTTAACTTTGGTTATCAGGCTTGTCTCAGGTTCGGCCTATGGCAACATTGACTTGGGTCAAAAACCATATTTTATTTACACCTAATCAAAATGACTGGTCGGCACCTGCTATTTTTAACTGGCGGGAAATAAAAAAGCGCCGGTACCCCAGGAAACGCGCGAACAGAACAGGATACCGGCGCTAGAGCCAGAGCGGTGATCCGCTCTGGTGTTCTTTTTTGCAGCGTTACTCGCCGCCGCCCAACTGGTGGACGTAAGCCGAGACTGCGCGGATTTCCGCTTCGTCCAGGCGACCTTCCCATGCGGGCATCACGCCATAACGGGCATTGGTGACCGTCTCCATCAAGGTGTCGTAGTCGCCACCATAGAGCCAGATTGCGTCTTTCAGGTTCGGTGCACCCTGATAGATGTCGCCGGATGCGTCGTCTGCGTGGCAGGCGGCGCAGTTGTCCATAAAGACAGTTTCGCCTGCGGCTACCTGAGATGCATCGTTTGCATCACCCGATAACGACATCACGTAGTTGACGACCTGAGAGATTTCACCTTCTTCAAGGATTTCACCGAACTTCGGCATTTCCGAGAAGCGTGCCATATCCGACTGCTCGTTGCGGATACCGTAGCTGATCGTTTCGTGGATCGCTTCGATATCACCGCCCCAAAGCCAGTCATCGTCCAGCAGGTTCGGATAGCCTTTGGCGCCCGCCGCACCAGAACCGTGGCACTGTGCACACCATGTCATGAACACGGCCTTACCCGCGTTGTTGGCATAGCTGTTCAGAGCCGCGTCATCCCCGATGGCTGTCAGATCGGCCGCTGCCAGTTTGGCGTTGATTTCCGCATTTGCGGCATCAACGGCTGCGATATCTTCGGCCACCTGTGCCCGTGTCGAGAACTCTTTGTAGCCTGCTGTTGCACGCTCAACCAAAGGCCACGCCGGATAGGCGATCGTGTACCAAATGCCCCAGATGATGGTCAGGTAAAAGACCCAGACCCACCATTTGGGCAGTGGATTGTTCCACTCTTCGATCCCGTCCCAGCTATGGCCAGTGGTCTCAAAGCCCTTTTCATTTTTCTTTTCACTCATGTCTCACGCCTCCTTTTGGCTGGCGTCATGCGCTGGCGCATCTTCGTAACGGAAAGGGATGTCCGACGTGTCTTCGTAGGTCCGGCCGGACCCTGGGCGAAACACCCAGAGCACAACCACGACAAAGAACGAGAACAGGAACAGAAGCATCCAGCTATCCGCAAATTCCCGCAACAAGGTGTAGAGTTCCATTGTCTGTCCCTCCTTACCGTGATGCGTCTGGGGTAAAGGTCGAGAAGTCGACCAGCGTGCCCAGCATTTGCAAATAGGCGATCAGAGCGTCCATCTCGGTAATCGCTTCTTGGCCGTCAAAGTTACGAACCTGAGCACCCGGATAGCGTTCCACAAGACCGTCATAGTCACCCCACGGATCGTTCTGAACGGCAAAGTCAGCCTTTGCGTTTTCGATCATTTCGTCCGTGTAAGGAACACCGACCATTTTGTGGGTCGTCATCAGATCGCCGATGTATTCGCCGCTGACTTCACGATCCATCAGGTAGCCGTACTTCGGCATCACTGATTCAGGAACAACCGACTGTGGGTTCGTCATGTGATCCACATGCCACTCGTCCGAGTAACGGCCACCTACGCGCGCCAGGTCAGGACCTGTCCGCTTGGAACCCCACTGGAACGGGTGATCGTACATCGATTCCGCCGCCAGCGAGTAGTGACCGTAACGCTCGACCTCGTCGCGCATCGGGCGAATCATCTGGCTGTGACATACGTAGCAGCCTTCGCGGATGTAAACCTCACGTCCCTGCAGTTCCAGTGGAGAGTACGGACGCATGCCTTCGACCTCTTCGATTGTGTTCTCGAGGTAGAAAAGCGGTGCGATCTGTACAATCCCGCCGATGGAGACGACCAGCAAACTTAGCACCAGCAGAAGCGTGGCGTTGGTTTCGATGACCTTATGTTTATCAAGAAGAGCCATTATTGCCGTCCTCCTTATTCTGCGGGAACCGCTGCAGGTGCTTCGGCTTTCGCCGGAGCCGCCTTAACGGTCATCCAGAGGTTGTAGACCATGATCAACGAACCGGTCAGGTACATAACACCACCCAAGCCGCGTACGATGTACATCGGGAACTTGGCTGCAACGGTGTCGGCGAACGAGTTCACGAGGAAGCCGTTGGCGTCAACTTCGCGCCACATCAGGCCTTCCATGATGCCGGTGACCCACATGGATGCGGCGTACAGAACGATACCGATCGTAGCCAACCAGAAGTGCCAGTTTACCAGGCTCAGGCTGTAGAGACGTTCTTTGTTCCACAGTTTTGGAGTCAGGAAGTACAGCGCACCAAAGGTGATCATACCGTTCCAGCCCAGAGCGCCCGAGTGTACGTGACCGATGGTCCAGTCGGTGTAGTGCGACAACGAGTTGACTGCGCGGATCGACATCATCGGACCTTCAAAGGTCGACATGCCGTAGAAACCGATCGAGATGACCATCATACGGATGATCGGATCGGTGCGCAGCTTGTCCCATGCACCCGACAGGGTCATCAGACCGTTGATCATACCACCCCAAGACGGCATCCACAGCACAATCGAGAACACCATACCAAGGGTCGATGCCCAGTCAGGCAGTGCGGTGTAGTGCAGGTGGTGTGGACCGGCCCAGATATAGATGAAGATCAGTGCCCAGAAGTGGATGATCGACAGCTTGTAGCTGAACACCGGACGTTCGGCCTGCTTTGGCACGAAGTAGTACATCATGCCCAGGAAGCCCGCGGTCAGGAAGAAGCCCACTGCGTTGTGACCGTACCACCATTGAACCATCGCATCCGCGACACCCGGCCAGATAATGACCGACTTGGAACCCCAGATCGAAACCGGAATCGTCAGGTTGTTGACAACGTGCAGCATGGCTACTGTTATGATGAAAGCCATGAAGAACCAGTTGGCAACGTAGATATGGCGCTCTTTGCGCATGATCACGGTGCCCATGAAGACCAGCAGATAAGCGACCCAAACAACGGTCAGCCAAAGGTCAACGTACCATTCCGGCTCTGCGTATTCTTTCGATTGGGTTCCACCTAGAAGATAACCGGTTGCCGCCAGCACGATGAACAGCTGATAGCCCCAGAACACAAACCAAGCGAGGTTCCCGCCCCACAAGCGAACCGCGCTTGTGCGCTGGACGATGTAGAACGATGTCGCAATAAGTGCGTTGCCGCCAAAGGCGAAAATCACTGCTGATGTGTGCAACGGACGCAGGCGTCCAAAGTTGGCGTAGCCCTCGGCCCACTCGAAGTTGAGCACCGGGAAAGCCAGCTGGAACGCGATGAACGTCCCTGCAAGGAAACCGACAACACCCCAGAAGGTTGTTGCGATAACACCGGCGCGGACAACATCATCCATATAGCCGGTTGGCGCAGGCCCGGCAGGAGCACCGATTCTGCGAGTGTGAATTATAAAAAGCCCACCTGATACAAGCATCACAATGATTGCGTGGATCTGATAGGACAAATCTCGGGCAAAGTTCGCAGCCATCATCGCAAACAGCGTGACGACGGCCAATGCCACCAATTTTAGAGTATTAGTCATTCCGCGTCCCTTCGTCTTAAACCACGCGACTCGAAAGCCGCGCAGCCTTACTCTGACAATCGGGGTATGGCTGGTGGTCGGGCAAGAAACCTTGATCTGCATCAAGATCGGACAATCAAAGCACTGTTATGAGTAGGTTTGTACAATCTGGCGCGGCATATGCAGCACAGATATCCAGACGGGAGATCGAAATGGCCTTTAAATCCTTGCTTTGCGTGGTTTCCGACATGGACCACTGCGCACCAGCCCTAGAGCACGCGATCGCGATGGCTCTTGCTGAAAATGACGCCCACCTAGAGGTGCTATGCGTTGGCGTCGATCTGACTCAAGTGACTTCATACTATGCAGGCGCGAATGCTGTTATCCTGCAAGAAACTATCACGCGGGCGCTGGAAGAAGCCGACGCACTGAAAGCGTCAGTTTCGGAACGCCTGAACGGCGAGGCCATGACCTGGAGCGTCAGCACAACTGTGGCAGCATTGGCCGATCTGGGTCGCCACATTGCGGCACGCGCACGCTTTTCGGATATGGTGGTTTTGGCGCACCCTTACGGCGAAGACGTTGGCCCCGAACACGAAGGCATTATCGAAGCCACACTGTTTGAAGGCCGGGCGCCTTGCATGGTCGTGCCGAACACCGGCACCACGAACACTGCACCTAAACGGATTGCCATTGGCTGGAACGAAAGCTCCGAGGCCATGGCCGCAGTCCGCGCCGCCCTGCCCCTGCTGAAACAGGCAGATATGGTTAATATCACCGTTATCGACCCACCTACCCACGGTCCGAATCGCTCGGATCCCGGCGGGTTGTTGTCTCAGTTTCTGGCACGTCATGGTGTGAACGCCGAGATTTCGGTGCTCAGCAAAACGCTGCCTCGTGTGTCTGACGTGTTGAAACGGCATTTGAACGATTCGCAGGCAGACATGCTGGTAATGGGAGCCTACGGACACTCGCGCCTGCGCGAAGCCATCTTCGGCGGCGCGACGCGGGACATGATGGAGGATTGCCAAGTGCCCCTGCTTTTGGCGCACTAAAACTCTTTTCCGCATAGCAATAAGCCGGTCTCGTTCGGGACCGGCCTATTAATAAACTAGTGTGTTATTTCTTAAGCGAAAATGCCGCCGTCGCTGTCGTCACCGGCCTCTTCGATCAGAAGATCGAAGTCGGGCACCGTAACGTGGCGCTTACCCTGCAATTCAATGATCCCATCTTTGCGCAACGCGCTGATCTGGCGGCTGACGGTTTCCAGCGTCAGGCCCAGATAATCCGCCATGGCTTCGCGGGTCAGTGGCAGATCGAACACCATTGCCCCCTCGGCCTTGCGCAAATTCAGCGAAGCGTCGCGGCGGGCGATAATCATCAACAAACTGGCGATCTTTTCACGCGCCGTTTTGCGGCCCAGAACAAGCATCCACTCACGGGCGGCATCCAGTTCGTCCAGCGTCATCTCAAGCAGACGTTGGGCCACACGTGGTGTGGTTGTCATAAGCTCTTCGAACGGTCTACGGCGGAAACAACACATCAACATATCGCTGACTGCGACCACATCATACGGCGCAGTGATACGCCCCGGACGCCCCACAAAATCCGACGGCAGCAACAAACCCACCATCTGCGTGCGCCCGTCTTCCATGGTTTGGCTTAAAGTCGCTATGCCTGAAACCACCGAGGCGACAAAATCCATTTCGTCGCCGGACCAAACAATCGTCTGACCAGCTTCATAGCTGCGATAATACTTGATCTTTTCCAGCTCTTCCAACTCTTGCGTATCGCAGCGCGCGCATACCGCGTTGTGCCGGATGGGGCAGTTTCCGCATTCAAGCGAGGGGCTGGCTGTGGAGTTTGCCTGCATGCAATTCTTAAACCCATTGATCTAGGTCAATGTTTTTACTGACCGTTGCAGACACTAGTACCAACATGACCACGACGCAGCAACTCACATCTCTAGGTCTTTTCGACGCAAAAGTACCCAGATACACCAGTTACCCAACGGCAGCCCACTTTGCAAAAGACGTGGGACCAGCGGAGTATACCAATTGGATCAATGCGATACCTGAAGGGAATCAGATATCGCTGTATATCCATGTCCCCTTTTGCAGACGGCTATGCTGGTTCTGTGCGTGCCGAACCCAAGGGACACAAAGTGATTCTCCGGTACAGGTTTACTTGGAGACCTTGAAGAAAGAGCTGAAGCTTTTGAAAGCTCAGCTGCCCAAGGACGTAACGCTTTCACGCCTGCATTGGGGGGGCGGAACGCCGACACTGTTGTCCGAACCCATGATGACCGAACTTGCGAACGCAATTTTCAATGTGGCGCCTTTGGCCGAAAATGCCGAGTTTTCCGTTGAAATCGACCCGAATGAAGTTGATGCAGCCCGCCTTGATGCGTTGGCGGCAGCGGGCATGAACCGCGCTTCGATCGGAGTGCAGGACTTTCACCCCGACATTCAACAAACCATCGGTCGCCTGCAAAGCTATGAAGTAACCAAACAGGCCGTGGATATGATCCGTGAACGGGGCATCCAAAGCCTGAACGCAGATATTCTGTTTGGTTTACCCAATCAGTCAAATGCCCGCATCACCGAAAGCGTTCAGAAGCTGCTGTCGCTTTCGCCTGACCGTGTGGCCCTTTACGGCTATGCCCATGTGCCTTGGATGGCCAAACGTCAGCAGATGATTCCATCTGACCAATTGCCAACCCCGCAAGAGCGGCTAGAGCTTTTCGAGACCGCCAGTAAACTGTTCATGTGGGACGGATACGCCGAAATCGGCATCGATCACTTCGCCTTGAAAGGCGACGGATTGGAAACCGCGCAAAAGAA
>Ga0181592_10002147_pt1 | contig 16202 bp, 8 predicted proteins | sample 071ome_20_FD_133755 | JGI IMG/M metagenome (GOLD analysis project Ga0181592, IMG submission 133755) | Coastal salt marsh microbial communities from the Groves Creek Marsh, Skidaway Island, Georgia - 071412BT metaG (megahit assembly) | ecosystem: Environmental > Aquatic > Marine > Intertidal zone...
AGCAGGTGCTGATAGGCAAATACATATGCCTAGAATGGTATCAGTTGGAGCTTTCTCAATGTCACACGCTAAAGCACCACAAAAAGTGGTTATAGCAACTGAGTTTAAGTTGTTAGTCCCTGATGATACATTAAATGTTGGAGCTACAGGTGGTAAAAAACACCTATTCATCATTGTTGATAACACAGGTGACTCAACAGAATTTGATGTCAACTAATAGTTGATATAAGTATTAATTTACATATAGGAGATAAAGGTCGGTATGGACGACAAAAAATTTAAAGACTTTGATGCAGCTTTATCTGAAGCTGACAATGAAAAAGTTAAATTCGTAATAGCAGGAAAACAATATGAACTTCCTGGTCAGCTACCAGCAAGAGTAGTTCTTACCCAAATGAAATTAATGGATTCTAATGGTGGTATGGAAGCTAACAATCTACCATTATGGTTAGAATCATTAGTTGGTAAAGATAATCTAGAGGAAATGTTAGACGCAGGTGCTACATGGCCTCAATTAGATGAACTACTTCAATTCCTACTTGAAGCATACAATATTTCTGATGAAGAAAGTGCTGAGGTAGATGCGGAAGGTGAAGCTGACCCAAAAGCATAACATTCAGCTTACACGAAATACTAGAACGTTGGTCTAGTATAGAAGCTGACTTCCTTCGCTGGTACAAAATAGATAATCCATTAAATATATCATGGAGAAGATTTATGGTATTAATTGGTGGGTTGCCATTTGACAAATCATTATTTTTGTCACCTTATTATTCTGCATTCTTGGATTCTGATAATGATGAAACAGAAAGTGCAACTAATAATATAAGAAATACTAAACAAGAATACGACCGGAAAGCCAACAGAACTGGAAGGATGCGTAGTAGGATATCATTAGACGATTTTATTGCCCAGTCGGATGGGCTAGGTAGTAGAACAACCCTTAATGACATTTCTAAAGACGAGTAATATATGGCATCAATAGACGCATTTAAAGTACGTGCAGTAATCGAAGCTGGTTACGATAAAGCATCTCTAAGAAAAGCAAATAGTGAGATAGCTCAATCATTCAATGGAATGAAAACTAAGCTAGCAAAAGTTAATGCTATTGCCGCTAGTGCTCAAACAAACTTTATGATGGTTGGTGCTACTATTGCTGCATCATTTGCAGCTGGTGTTGGTGCCGCAGCTAGCTTTGAAGAACAATTTGTTAGAGTAAAGAAAACATTAGATATAGCTGGTGACTCAAAACAAGTAGAAAAATCATTAGATTCAATATCTAAAAAATTAAGAGATTTAACTAAACTTTCTCCAGCAACCACAGATACAGTAACAGAGATTGCTGCAATTGGTGGTCAGTTAGGTGTAGCTGCTAAAGATATTGTAAGCTTTACAGACACAATACAAAAACTTACAATAGCAACAAACCTATCCGCAGAAAATGCAGCTATGGCTATGTCAAGACTTCAAGAAATAACTGGCACAGCAACTTCAGAACTAGATAACTTAGGTTCGTCACTTGTTGCATTAGGTAACAACTTTGCTGCTCAAGAATCTGAAATAGTTACAGCAGCATTACAAATTGCAACTTCTACAGCTCAGATACAAGGTGAAATGAATAATGCAGCAGTTGACGCTTTAGCATTTTCAACTGCACTTAAAGCTATAGGTCAGCCTTCACAAGCAGGTGCTACAGCAATTGTAAGATTAATGTCTGAAATGTCTGAAGCAATAGCTCAAGGAGGAGACAACCTTGAAATGTTTGCTAAAGTTGCAAGAATGTCTGTTCCTGCATTTGAACAGTTATTTAAATTAGATTCATCACAAGCAGTTGCAGCATTTATAAAAGGGTTGGAAGATACTTCTAGCGTAGGTCTTACAAACATATCTGTACTACAAAAAATGGGATTGGGTCAGGTAAGAACACAAAAGGCAATACTAGCTTTAGCAAAAGCAAACGATACTTTATATAACGCATTAGATACTGCTAACGAAGCATACTTAGAAAATAATGCTTTAACGGAAGAAGCTGAAAGAAGATATGAAACATTATTCTCTGAAATACAAAGAGGAAAAAACTTAGTAAAAGCAGAATTTATAGATTTTGGTCTAGATAATTTAGATGGTGCTAAAAATATTGTAAAAGATTTAAACAACTTTTTATTCGCAATGACAAAATCTGTAACTACAATATTTGCTAAATTTTCTGGAGGAGTAGCCGTACTTGGAGTAGCTTATTCTTTATTAAGAGGAGTAAAACTATCATTAACTTCTTCTGCTACAGAAGGTGGTATTCTTGCTGCTAGCTTGGAAAGAGCTCAAGGTGCTGCAGCTATATTGAAATCATCTTTAGGTGAAGTAGCTTCATTAACAGCAATTAGTGCTGAAGGTGCTAGCGTAGCTGCTTACGCTACAAAAACAAGAATGTTCAAAGGAGACATAGGATTACCATTTAATACATTAGGTCCATCTGGATTGATGGAAAGATTGATGCCTGGAAGATATCAAATGCGTTTAATGGAGACACTAGCAAACCCTGCTGTAACTTCATTGATTTATGGTGGAAATATTCCTAAAGAATTATATGGTCTTTCTAACTATGCAGCAAAAGTACAAGAAATACAAAAACAACTTGTAAGTCCTGCTCTGAGAAATAACGCTACTGCTGATGCATTTGGTATAGGAGCTTATGCTAAAGCAACTTCTGAAGAATTAGCTCTACAAGAATTATCAGCATCTAGTGACCCATTTATGACATTTGGAGAAGAAAAAATGCGTGGAGGGTTTAGAAGATTTGCTCCAACTAAAATGGGTAAACTTAAACTTCAATTACTTAAAGGACAAAGCGCTGCAATATTAAAATTAAGACAAGTCCAATCAAAATTAGCTATAGATGAAAAATCTTTCGCAGAAAGAATAAATGTTACTAATCAACAATTTTTAAGAAGAAAAACATTATTAAATGATTTAAATGCATTTATGGGTGCTGCTAGAGGTAAGGGTTCTGGATTTAGGCAAGTACTAGACGAACAAATAGAATCTATAAATGGAGACCAAATAGATTTTGATAAGATGGGAAGACGTGGTAGAGCTAGATTAAGAAAATCTGCACTACAGGGACAAAGTAAAGCATTCAATGATGTAGTAGCTTCGTTACAAGAGAAAGTTAAAAATACTGGAGAAGCAACTGCATCAGAACTTCAATTCTTAGAAGCTGTTGACAAAGGTAGAGCAGGTTTGGGTAGATTTACTAATGCTATTATGGGAACTGTTAAAGCTCTTGGTAAGATGCTTATATACACAGTAGCAATACAAGGTATATTTAAATTAGTTGGAAAGTTTGGTGAAGCTGCTAGAGGTGTTGAAGAATATTCAGCAGCTTTATCAGAAGCATCAGAAAAACTAAACGAACTTTACATGAATCAACTAAAACTTGACCAGTTACAATCTGGTGGAGTTTTAGATGAAATAACAGATAAAGCAGTATTAGAAAATGCACTAAAAAAGATAGAACAACTTGAAGCCGCTAACCAAAAAGCTAGAAGAGAATTAGCAGCAGAGTTAGGTCAATCGTTTGTAGAAAACATAATTATTGCAAGAGCAGGTAGAGAAAGTAAAAATCAAGGTGGTTACTTAGAATCATTAATTAAACAAGAAGCTATAGCTTTCAAAAAATCTGAAGCAGATATCAAAGAAGATATTGGTACTGCTGTAGGAAATGTAATACTTAATGCAGTAGACCCAGAAAACCTAAAAAGAACAGGAGGAAAGCTTCCTACTATACAAGAACTTATGGATAGTTTATTGTTTAGCGATACCACAATAGATGCAAGTGGATATAAAGATATATACATACCATCAGATTTATTTAGTGGAGTTTCATCAGGAATGCTTATAGCTTTACAAGAGTCTTCTGATAAAAGAATAGGCTCTAAAGAAATATTCGCAATGACAGGATTAGATAATCTTAACGACCCAAATGTTTTAGGAGAGCTTTCAAATGACTTAATGAATTGGGGTAAAAAACTTGGATTAGGAGATGAAGGTATTCTTAAATACATCATGGGCGATTTAAAACAATTTGATTTAACTCCGGGTCGAAGTGCTATGGAACAGCTCAAAGATATGTTTAATACATTTAGAGATATCTTCGGTGAAGAATACACAGACAAAGATGTAGCACAATTTGTTTTTGATATAGCAAAAGCAATATCAACAGCTGAAGGTATTGTTGGTACAAGTTTAGAAAATATTGAAGCTAACTTTAAAAATACATTAGGACCAGGTTCTGGTCTTGGTAGAGAAATTAAGAAATTCTTAGTAGCTAGATTAGAAGATTTTAGAGATACTGGAATTGTTACAGAAGAAGAAATTAAAAGGGCAGGAAATAATTACGAAAGAATTGTTGAATTATATACAAAAACTTATGACAAGTTTACTAAAGATAACAAGCTAGCTTCTGATGAACTAAAGAAAGAAATAGGAATTACTGAGGATGCTGCTATACAACTTGCAGCAAGATTAGACAAAGCATTTACAGACGCGAGAAAATCATTAGTTAATTTGACAGCTCCTTTGCCTGATGATGCATTCCAAGATATGACTGCTTTAGATGTATTACTAAACACAATTAAAAAAAGTGCAGCACAAGCTAAGTTTGAAAAAACATTAACTGCATTGGGAGCTTTTGGTAAACCAGTATTAGCTGCTGAACTTGCAAAAGTTGGTGTAGGTGGATTAGATATGGCACAAACATATTTATCAAATCCAGCACTTGCTTCTGCGCAGGAAATGTATTTAAGAGGTCTTGGTGGTAGCGATTATGTTTCTGAAATAGTTCCTGAAGAAGCAGAAGATGCCGAGAAAGAAAGACTTGAAGAAATGGGATATTTTATGGGTGAAGCTTCTGTTATGGGTATTGTCAGAGGTATAGAAGAAAACTCTGAAGAAATAACAGATATGTTCGTAGAAGTATTAGACAATGCTTTTGAAAATGTATTCACATTGTATGGAATATTCTCTCCTTCAAGATTTACTGCAAAGCACATTGGTGAACCATTGATAGATGGTGTAATAGTAGGTATAGAAAATGGTAAGTTAAAACTTAAAGATATTTTTGCAACAGTTATTAATGATTCTGTAGCTGACTTCGAACTACCAGATATGAAAGGTAGCTACAAAGGAACAAATATATCTTATGATGAATTAGCAGGAAAAATATCAGGAAATAGTCAATACCTAACTAACGACTTTTTAACACAAGGTTTCTTAGCAAGTTTAGGAACAACTATGATGCAAAACTTAGATATGTTTGCAGAAAAGTTATCTAAATCCTATCAACAAGCAAACTCTAGAATGCAAGAGGCTTTTGCAATAATCACACAAGTTACAAGAGCAGAAAGAGCTCAAACAGACCAAGCTAGAGCATTAGTGAAAGCAAAACAAGATTATGCTGCTGTATTACGTAGAGAAGCTTCTTTATCTGAAAGATTAGAAAAGCAAAAAGAAAAACTTATGAAGTTAGAAGTTACTGGAATGGCTGGTAACATCACAGTTCAAGAACGTATTGGTCTTTTACAGAGAGAACTAGATTTAACAGAAAGAAAGCGTAGATTAGATAAAGACTACACAGCTAGAGAACAATTAGATATTCAAGCTAAAGAAAAAGAAGTTGCTGAACTTGGAAGAATGTTTAATTTAGGAATAGTTAGTGCTTTAGACGTAGAAGCAGCACAAGACGAACTTCGTGAAATGAAAGGGGAATTTAAATCAGAAACAGAAAAAGAATTATTTTTACTTGAATACTCTAATGCTTTAGAACAAAAAGCAGAATATGAAAAAGAAATATTAGAAATATCTCCAGAGCTAGTAGCTGCTAGAGATGCATATATACAATTATTAAATGAACAAAAACTTATATCATTAGACGTACAATCAGGTGCTAATGGAATTGCAGAAGCTGAAGAAAGAGTTGCTGAAGGTGTTTTAGCTGTTGATGCAGCTTATGCAAACTTTAAAGAAAATGCTCCTGAATATGTTGAAGAAATAGGTGTTCTTGAAGGTGCATTTGGTGCTGTAAACACAAGAGTTGAAACATTATTTGGATTAATCAATAACCTAACAAAAGAAGGTACTTTTGATTTCAGTTCTTTAAAAACACAAATTACTGATGCAACACAAGACCTTGCAGATTTACTATTTGCAAGAGAAATGGATGAATTATTAGATGCAGGTGGTGTATCAGGTTTTAGAAGCGTGTACCAAACAGCAATGCAATCAGCTCTTAGTGGTTCAGGTATGGAAGGTAGAGGTTTTTCCGAACTAATGAGAAGAGGACTTACAGACTTAGATGCTTATCCAATATTAATGGAAGCTTACAATGCACTAGGTGGTAGTGATGGTAATGAAGTTAGAGACTTATCTAACATAGATAAATATTCAAAGTTTTTTAAAGATTCTCAGTTTCAAAAAGCTAGAGTAAACAAACAAGGAAACATATTAAATAACGCATCATATGGTCAAGCTATGATTGATTTCTTAAATATGATGGGTATAGGTACAGTAGAAACTGATACTGGAGAACTTGGTTTTTCTATAACTAACGCTGAAGATATAGCTAAAGGTTTAAGCAAAGAACTTATGGTTATGGGTCTTAGAGGAATGCAAGAGTATGAATATATGAAAATAATGAATTCTCAAATGGAAGCATTAGCTAATCGTAGAAGTGGACCTATAGTAGAAGAATTTTTTAATGATGATGACAAAGACGGTACGGGTCCTGGAACTTTTGGAAATAATACAGTAATAAATCTTGATGTCCCTGATAATTCAGGATTTAATTTATCAAAATGGCTTAATGATAAACTTGGCGCTGCTGCTGGTTCTTTTACAGGTTTTGGATATGTTCCTCAAGGAATGATGGGATTAAGAACTAAAGGATTCAAGATGGGTGGAAGAGTTCCTGATATGACACACATTAAACCTAAGAAGTATGCTATGGGTGGAAGAGATAATTTAATGAGAAGAGCACTTGTTGGAGAGTACGGACCTGAAGAAGTAAGATTTGTTCCTGGTTCTGGTTTCTTAGTAAAACCACTAACTCAAGGTGGACGTGGTAATAATACTATAGTGGAACATTTATCAGTAAATGTTACAGGAGTACCAGCAGACCCTTCACAAGCTAGAAAAGCTGCTATACAAATAAGTAAAGCTCTTTCAAGACTTGATAGAGAAGGTAGTGTTGGTGGCAATATAAGGAGAACATAATGTATCAAGTTCATATAGGAAGATTATCAATAACATCACCCGCAACATTAAATCATAGTTCTTCATCTGATGGTAAGTCATTATCTATATCAGGTACATTAGGTGGTGTAGAAAATGAATTAGACCACTTAAAGTATATTAGAGACCAACTTCAGTCTATGGCAAGAATGGATGAACATGTTCCATTTAGATATGATGGAGATTCAAGTCTTAATGGTTATGTAAAAGTAAACAGCGCAAGTGTAAACGTTAGTAAATATTTGTTAGGTAGTTTTGAATACAGCATAGATATGGAGTATGTAGGAAGAGAGGGAGATGTTATGTTTGAATCTAGACTTACAGGTTCTTTGTTAGAAAATGACTTTAACGTTTCTAGTTCTACTACTCAACAATTTCATGCACCACCAGCAGGTCATTACGCTTATATACATAATGGTGAACCTGAATCAGATATAAGAGTATGCAAAGATTTAACTTCTGATAATGAATTTGCTTCAGTTAATTTATATGTAAAAACAGACGAACAACTTAGAAATAATAATGCTCAATATGTAGTAGATATTGAGGATTATTACAAAGGATGTTGTCAGATATCTATAGGTACTCATCCACAAAAAACAAACGCAGGTATTACCTCAACTGTTAATAGTGTTATGTGTGGCAAAGATGCTAACAACTGGCAAGTTGGGGATTCTTTAATATTAGAAAATGGATTAATTAAATTAAAACTAGGAGTTAGCACTTCTAAAGCAACAGTAAATACTTTCATATATGACGATACACAATATGCAACAGAACAAGAATGGATATTTAGTTCTGGTCAAATAACTTCAGGAAACCAACAAGGTGATGACTTTTCAGGTTGGAGAAGAGTACAAATACTTGTAAATAGACCTGAAGTAGCAATCGTAAGATGTACTACTTATTTAAATACAGATAAGTCAGGTAGACTAACTGTTGACTTTGCCTTGCGTAGAGGCTCACATTTTGTATCTGTTATTTCAAACTATTACACAGCTGGTACACCAGTTAACTTTGGATTATACACTACACCATCTACCGCAACTGATGATTCTACTATTTCTAGTGGTTACATAATAGATGGAACTGCTTCACCAGAAGATAACAATTCATGGATTTTAGGAAGTACTGCATCGCTATCTACAGACACAGATTTAACAGAGAATGGAATAATACAAAGAGCAGTTGGTGGAGCAACATTTCCATTCTTTATAGGATATATATTAAGAGACGAAGATACTGGTCAACCATCTGATATTGATGATGCTGCTTCAATATACAATCAATACATAGATAATGTAAACGAAGCACAAAGGTTAATTAAAGCATAATGGCTGTTACAGAAAAATTAATGGCTCAAGGGTCATTCAATGTTGCACTAGATTTATCTTTAGTACCTAATTCAATATTAAACGCAATACAACCTTTCGACCAAATAGTTATTACTAATAACGAAGTAGAAGCAGCAGATAGAATTGATAAAGTTATTTTGCCCAGCTCTGAATATGTAGGTGTAATTAGAACATTATCTTTAGAGCCAGAGTCAGCTTATATTGAGGGTGCTGGTCTTAATTTTTATCTAGGTGATGATGAAAACAAAGGTATGCCAGTTACTGACGCAGGTGCTTCTACTGCACCAAGAGATTACACAGGTGTTTCTTTAGAGTATTTTGTAAATAATGATGATGGAGCACCTTATGGAATTATTAGAAGAAATGATAATGGTAATTTAAGAGGTATATGGCCTGGTAATATATACGAAAAAACTGTTGAAGAAACTGACTTATTATTAAACTTTGAAGGTAGTGATGGAGATAAAACAACTACTGATGAAACTAATAGAAAACATGAAGTTACATTTCATCAAGGTGCTGAAATATCTACAGACCAAGCAAAGTTTGGAAACACCAGCCTTAAATTAACTAATGTAAACTCTCATTTAACAGTTGACTATAAACCAGAGTTTACACTTCATACAGAAGATTTTACAATAGAATGGTGGGAGTACAGGTTAACGCCGTGATAATATGCCTCAATTTGATTTAGCAAACGCAACAGTTGACAATAGTTTTATAGATAATGTAATGTATCCTGATGAAGGATTTGTTCCATATATTTATGATGACAAATATCCATTAGTAATTAGCAAAGCTACAGCAGAAGCTCTAAGCATAGATGATGATTTATTTGATTCTACAAACAATGCTAATGGTGTTTATTATCACAGACTAGACCCTCACAACTCAACACAGTTTTCAACAGGTTCTAGGCTATATCAAATAAGACAAAACTATAGAAGTTCTAATACTGGTGTTTCAGGTTCTAGAGTTCCTTACAATCCAGATGTTCATGGTAAACCAACTGGTACTCTTACTGTAGGTTTTGGAGCTACTTTTTATCCCTATGGTATTACAGAAGATGATTTCTTTAAAAACTTTTATACAGATGGTATAGATATTAACGGGACTGTTTATACATTCCCAGCTTCATTTAGTTCAAGTTTGGTTAATAACAATGGTGGATATTGGCTAGATAATAATGGAACTTTACAAACTGGTAAAGATTTGCCATTTAAATACACTGGTGATGATTCATCAAATAGCAATATGAGATTTAGCTATTCATTAGCTAGAGAGCAAGCAAAGTGGTTATTTACTAGAAGTGGTGGATACATAGACTCTGTTAAAAATGCGATGACAGGATACGAAGATGCTTTTCCTTACGATACTGCATTAGCTCAAACTCATTTTGAAATTATGTGTGCAGTAGCATATCATCGTGGTGGTGCAGGATTTTCTAAGAGCCTTTTTGCTTATTTTTATAAACAAAAAGATGGAACAGGTGTAAGTAGCGTATCTGATTTAGATAATGAATATTCTGATATAGCAGCTTCTTTAATGTTTTTTGCATCAGTAAGAAATGACTTAGGTGGATATCATATATCTTCAGGAATGGCTGATAGATATCAAAGACATATAAATAGACTATTAAAAAATGACAAAACTGATACAACTCATTCTTTAGGAGATTTGGATGCAAAGAACGATTCAAATTGGTATTCTGGTGCAGATATACCAACCGAGTTTTTAAATAAACCAGAATATACAACATCTAAAACACCTGATGGCCGTTCTACAGGTAATACAAGTAATTACCAAATTTTAAGTCAGTCTGGTGGAACATATGTAATTTCCTCATCTACAACAATTGAAGACATAATAGATGATATTACGTCAAGACCAACAGTAGATTTTTGGACAGCTTCAGGATGGGATAGTGATGATTATCCTGAATACTATGCAGGTGATAGGTCTATATACGATACAGACGAAGGTAGTGAAGATTTCTATAAACTTAATGCAACTTATCAATCTGTATATTCTCAATACTGGCAGGATGAAAATTCATACTTTCATGGTAAAACTGCTACTGGAACAGACCCAAGAAGTGCAACAAGACATGGGCCTGTAGTAGCTTCTACAACACACAATGGAATACCATCATTCATAATTGGGTTAAATGAAAATGGTGGAGCTGATTCAAAAGTTTATATAAGGTCATCGATATCAAATACTTCTGTAGAAAATGGTGTTACATCAGCTTATGATATTGCAGATGGTAAATCACTTGGAACAATAGATTACGGACAATGGAATCATTTTGCAATAGTAAGAAAAGGTGTAAATTTTTACACTTTTAAAAACGGAACAATGGTTGAAACATGGCAGAGTGATAAAAATATAAAATCTCCAACTCCTGATTTAAAAACTTTTTCTCCTGATGGAATGGATTTATCTATAGGTAAATCACAAACTGCTGACTACTTTTATGGCTACATAGATGGTTTTAAATGGACTAAAGGTGAAGGTCAAGTAAATATAGATAGTAATGGAACTGCAACATTTACAGTTCCTACGAGTGCTCCTGTTGTTGAAGATACAACAAATGCTTATTATGGTAAGCATCATATAGAAACTGTTAAAAGTGCTTTAGATAAAGCTGCTACCCAATTAGATATAGAATACAGACTAAGAATTGGTGATAGCTCTGATGATACAGATAGACCTATTCCTGGCGGAACAAATCAAGGAAAGCTTTTAATTGATATGGGGCCTAGGGAAAACTTATTTTCAGGTCACGCAGAAGACCCTACTGTAATTGTAGTTAGACAAAATAGTGGAGATGACCCTTCAATAACAGGTCTAAATCCATCAGCTATAAAATCTTCTTTTGATGCTTCTGAGTATGTTTCTATTGTAGAATATATTGCAGACTATGGTGATGGTAGTCGATATGATGCATTAGATGTTATTGACGACAAGAATCCATACAGAGGTTTAAATGGTGAGGAATTAGAAAGAGCTATTTATGTAACTGAGCCTGACCATGCGTATATGACCAGAGAAGAAAGAGCTTTAGCATTTTTAAATGAACTTAAAAGAACTAAGAGAAATATAAATTTAGATTTAGATTTTTACGATATACAAGGAGACTTTGAAGTAGGGGATAATATATTTGTTTATGACCCAGATTTAGGATTTGAAGACACTGATGATAAAGTTGCAGAAGACCCTGAAAGAAATTCTAAGTATGAAGTTTCTTATCAAGGTGAATATATTAATCCAGAAAAAATTAGAGTTACTTCAATAACTTGGCCTGTACAAGAAGGATACGGTGTGTATTTAAGAAGATTACGTTCTTCTAAGTATAACTTAGTAGAATATGTTGATTTAACTCCTTACGTACAATGGGAAGGTGCAGGAACACAATTAGAAGTTGGAGACTTGCCATTGAAACTTGGTGATGATTTAAGATTTAGTCAGGTAACAAGTGGTATTACTTTAGGTGATAAATCTAACCAACCACAATCTGTTAGCAACTTAGCTTTAGTATCTGGATTCCAAGAAGATGCGTTAGGTGTTTCTAGAGCAATAATAAAAGCTACTTGGGATACACCATTAAATGTTGATGGAACAATTATACAAAATGGTGTAATGTACAGAATTAGATATAGAAGAACTGGTAGTACAGACCCTTATACACAACTTACAGTCAATTGGGGTGTTAATGAATTTACTATAGAAGGATTAGACCTTGCAACAAATTATGAAGTAGGAATAGCTCCTGTTAATAGTAATGCTGACAGCAACCTTTATACAACCGACACTATTACAACTGCTATTGATGGAGACGCTCCAGATAAACCGGGTCCAGCTGATAGCATCGCAGCGGGTACATTAAGAACTCAAATAGTTCATAGTTTAGGTAGAGCAGTAGATGACCAAGGTAATCCATTAGCAAGTATTGTTGATTTTACTCTTCAAAATGATATTGAACACTTAAATGTTTATGTTTCTACACAAGATGGTTTTTCTATTACAGGGATGGAACCAAAAGGAAAAATTCCTGCTACTGCTGCAAATATTAGAAATAATATTCCTGTTGTTGGTGAAATAGCATTAGAAAATGGAGACGCTCATTATTTTAGATTTACTGCTGTAGATATTGCAGGTAACGAATCAGACCCGTCTGACCAGCAATTAGCAACTGGTCAATTGATTGCTACTCAATTCATATCTAACGGTGCAATCACAGAAGCTAAGATACAAGATTTATCTGTTACTACTGCAAAGATAGGAGACGCAGCAATTGTTAATGCTAAGATAGGTAATATCATTGAGTCTGATAACTATTCAGCAGGTAGTACAGGTTGGACAATTAGAAAGCAAGATACTGGATATCCTGATGGATTTATAGAAATTAATGATGCTTTAATAAGAGGAAACATAACTGCGACTACAGGAGAAATTGGTGGTTGGACAATATCAGCTTCAAAGCTAACTGCAGGAAATTTAGAATTAGATGGTGGTAACACAAGCATTAAAGGTGATTATAGCCCGGGTTCATCAGGTTTTAGTTTAAACTCTGATGGTACTGTAGAATTTAATGAAGGAACGTTTCGAGGTGCTATAACTGGTGCTACAATAAATATTGGAAACAATGCATTTAATGTAAATAGCAGTGGACAATTATTTATGGGAAATTCAGTATTCGGTAGTGCTAACTTTAGAGTAGATTCAGATGGAACAATGGTTGCGTCTGGAGCAACTATAGCTGGTACTTTAAATGTAAATGCAGGCTCAATACACATAGGATAATATGGCAAATTTTAATGTAGACCAAAGTGGAAATTTATGGATAGGTTCAGGTGTTTCTAATTCTTTCTCAACTGCTCAATCTGACTCTAATACAAAGTTTTATGTAGAAAGTGATGGAACAATTAAAGCTGAAGAAGGCAGTATTGGTGGTGTAGTAATTGATGCTAATGGCATGCAATCTTCAAATTACGATGCTTCAACAAATACAGGTTGGAGAATAGATAATTCACAAGGAACAGTTTTTGCATATGATATTGAGTTAATATTAAAATCTTCAAATAGTGCTAATGAAGATTCTATACCTAGTGATGGTAAAAGAAAAATACAAGTAGGAACTGTTTCTATATATGACCACAATGGTAATTTAAATTTTCATCCTACAGCTGGTAAATCAATAATTATACATAACGGAAATCCTTTCATAATTAAAGGTGAGACTGGTAGTGCTCAAATGAAGTTTGATGGTGCAAATCAATATGGAGATTTTATATTTGATTTAGATTTTGTTCTTTGGTCAGATGCACTATTAGATAACAAAAGAAGATACTCTAACCCAACTCCTAATCAAGAGATTAGAGAGTTTTATTTTGAAAATGATAATACAACTATATTTAGAGCTAACGAACAAAACGCAGATGTAGAGTTTTTTGGTGATATAGGATTACCATCTGGTGGAAAAATCTATATTAATGGTGATGATGGAACAAGTGGTGAAGTTTTAACAAGAACAGCTACAGGTATGGAATGGGCTAACACTTCTTCTGGAATAACAGCAGGTGCTGGTCTTAATCTATCTGGAACTAACGTTATGTCTGTAGATTTTGGTAGTGGCACCTCACAGGCTTCAAGAGGAACTCATGGCCATACAGAGTCAGATATAACAGACATTGGTAGTCACAGTCATAGTAATTTAGATAACTATGAAAAATGGATATTAAAAGGAAACGGTAATAATTTAAATGTTATATCTGGTTATGGTGTTGAGTTTAAAGCTGGTACTGGTTTATCTTTATCTGTAAATCCTAGCCCTTATGAAATAACATTCTCTCATGGTGCTGGTACACATGTAAGTTCTTCTACAGCAGTACAAGCAATATTTGTAGATGGCATTGGATTGAGAGGTTCTGTTAGTTTTACCGATGGTACTGGTGGTAAATTTTGGAATGGATTTTCTAATCCATATGGAAATACTGTACAGCCAGATACTACTTCAACTTTTAATGGTACACCAACATTTAGCAGTATGAATGTAAATGGTAATATTCAGCATTCACAGAATTTAGATGGTTCTGGTTTGATTGGTTTCTCTACTAATAGATTTAATAGATTATACGCCTCAAATGGTGTATCTACTACTTCTGATGAAAGATTAAAAGAAAATATAGAAAACATACCTTATGGATTAGATTACTTAAATACTTTAAGACCTGTTCAATTTGAATGGATACCTAAAACCCAGAATGTATGTTCTATATGTGATTGTGTAGTCTTAGAAGGAAATGACAATTGTGGAAACTGTTGGGAAAATGTATTAGACGAAGATGGTTTTACAACTGAAAAAATTTACTGTGCTTGTGAAATTATTTCAGTTGATATAACTGGAAATAAAAAACTATGGGGTTTCATTGCTCAAGAACTAATTGAAACACCACCAGAACCAGATATTGATATAGAGCTTGTAGATTATGATTCTGAAGGCGATGCTTATAATATGAATTATTCACAATTAATAGCACCATTAGTAAAAGCAGTACAAGAACTAAGCACACAGATTTCAGATTTAACTGCTAGAGTAGAAGCATTGGAGGGATAATGTCTGAAGAACAGCAAGAGTCAAAACCTTACGAAATAGAATATCGTTTCGTTAATGATACATTTAAAAAAGATTACATATTAGCAAGAATTGCTGAAGCTGAACGTGCTCACTTTGAGCTTATGGTTGATAGACTTGGCGAAGGTCACCCAGAATATGATGAATGGCTTGAAGCAGTTAATAGTGTAATAGAAGAAATTGAAAGACTAAAATATATATACCGTCAGTTAGGAGGAAGTTTCGGTTCTGAGTTTATAAATAATGGCTGATGTAACTCATAGTTCGACTAGCCAGATAAGCGGAAGCTCCTCAGCCGACCACGTATTTGACGTAGATTCAAACGGTATACCTTACGGTTACCAACTAAGTAATGCAACAGTAAACATATCAGATGTTGAACATGATATGTACCTTGATGGTCAGAGTATTTTATCTGACGGTACATTTGTAGTAGGTACAACTAATTCAAGTAAAATAATATTTGCTCCTGACTCAACTCCACAAGTACAAATAACAACAGATGGTGCTTTAGACCTTCTATCTGGTAGATTTTTACTTAACGGAACTACAGGAAACGCTAATCAAATTCTTAAAACAGATGGTTACGGAAATCTATCTTGGACTGACCTACCCTCACAACAGTACGCTTTTGGTGGGTTTGTTGTCTCAGGTCAGGACACTGTACAGGCAGGTAATCTATCTGAAACACTAAGTTTAGTAGCTGGAAACAATGTAACTATAACTACAGACAATACTACTAAGACTATTACTATATCTTCCTCTGGTAGTGGTGGTTCAGGTTTTACAACAATTAATGCTGATGGAACAAACCTTATAGCAGACCAAGCATCAGATACTTTAAATTTAGTAGCAGGTTCTAATGTTTCTTTTTCAACAGACGAATCTACTGATACATTAACAATATCTGCAAGTACATCTGGTGA